>OLQP01000383.1_pt1 | contig 40054 bp, 34 predicted proteins | sample 1643181 | NCBI WGS metagenome assembly OLQP01 (sample SAMEA3136710, study PRJEB25190) | human gut metagenome | biome: human gut; feature: human-associated habitat; material: faeces | place: Austria | collected 2013 | reverse complement strand
ATAACATAACCTCCTGGGGTTATTATCTCATAGGAAAGAGGCTGTGTCATGGTACCCATGGTTTACCGTGTACTTAAATAAAGGCTCTGTGGCTGTTTTTTATCCTCACAACTGTCAAAGACGGGATTTTATATTAAGACCTTGTATTTTGTCAAGGTACGCACTATCTACCACTTACTCAAATAATAATACTTCTAAATTATATAGCTATTTCTTCTAATTTTAATAAAGAATTTTTAGCTATTTCTGCTCTCCACATATTTCTTAATTCTTCTGTAATAATATTCCCACGCCCCCTTTTAATCAAATCATTTTCCCTTTCCTCAACGGATTTCATTGATGCTGAATTTATTTTTTTACTTTCACAAATATTTATAAAAGTTTTAAAATCACTTGTCAGTTTTGTAATTTTTCCATTCTCATGATTGCCAAAATAAATAGCTCCCTTTACTATATCTATAAATATTTCATTACCAAATGAATCACACCCTATTGCCAGATATTCTTGATTTTCATTTCCAATCGTTCTTATTAAATCAAGTGGATATTTTTCATTTCCTAATCCATATAATACTCTTAAGTCAGAAGATACACCATTTATTTTATAACTTGTATTCGGAGTTTCTCCTCCATTATATTTAAGAATAAATTGGCGATATTGATTTGGTAATCTCTTCCCTATAATTTTTTCATACTCCTTAAGTCTTACATCTACATTATCAGATGCGAATTTTGATATTAGCATCAGCTTACATCTCCTTAAATAAACTATGTCCCCCCGCATGGGTAAACTCTTTATGCCATTCCTTCTTTATCAACTGCATATTTCCATTTTTCGAATCATGGTGTAGCTCATAACCTTCAGGAATTTCTGTTAATCCATACCGTTCTTCTAACTTTTCAAGATACAGTCGTTTGTCCTCATTTCTATCACCTGTAAAACTTTCAATACTTATGTCTTCAATTACAGAATGTTTCGCTTCAGGCGGAAATACAGGATAACCATCGATATATGAAACTTCCCTTCCTATACTATCAATATAAGTCCATATTTCTTTTCCATCAACCTCTTTTATTGTTATCGAACCACCATTACTGAACCACTTTTCAATGTTTGGCGAATTTACTGGTTTATTTTCCTTAATTTCTTTGTAGGTTTTTCCCAGCTCGTTTTTCATTGTATTTAAATCATTAAATGCATTGACTTTCTTTTCATCAAAAAGATCTTTAAAAAAATCTGGAAAAATAGATTCTCCACCTTCTGCAATTTCTTTGGCTGTTTCAACTACCTTTTCACCCGTTTCTTTAGCAACTTCCGAAACAGCTTCTAACGCAACTTTAGCAACTTCTAGTACAGCCATTTAAACCACCTTTCTTCCCATATATTTCATCCATTTAAGAAAATTTTCCTCAGCAACATCTTTACCTAAACTTCTATAATGAATCAAGCACTCCAAAATATTCAATATATTATTGGTAGATAAATCTTCTGTAGATATTTCAAGATTATCAATTAATGCCTTATTCCATTCTGATATATCTGTGACACATTTCACTTTTTGAAATATCCTATTATCACTGTCTACCAAATCACATACCAACTTTTCAATAGCTATTTTTGAAATTTCCTTATCTGATTTTATCAATGATAATATACTGATTTTTAATGAAGCTTTTAAATTTGATTTAACTAAATATTCCTCAAATTTCTCCATGTCCACCAAACAATCATTGTTATTTCTTAATGCAATCAAATATTTTACTATATGTTGTTTTACTTCACCTTCATCTTGCATTTTTAATATACTCTGTGATTTTCGTAAATATTTTTGTGGTTTTACTTCATAGTAATCTACATGACACAATACAGGTTCAATCCACCTATTTTGATATACAGAAGCTACACCGGCAGGAATTTTAGCTAGTTCCATTAATTGGTCATCTGACATACCCGCAGATTTTCCAACAAGTTCTCTATCTGTCATATCTGGTAAATGCATAATAATTTTTGTGTTTGTATTTCTTATAACTGACATATCTAACAAACCTGGTGCCTGATCAACAATAACAAACCCTTCCCCATACGTTCTCATTTCTGCAATTGCATTTGAAATCATTTCAACAGATTTTCCAAGTAAGTTTGCACTCTCAGAAGATTGTTCGTAGGATGTTCTTTTTAAAAGATTATGTGCTTCTTCAATTACTGTAACATGTTTTAATGGTAAATTTATCCCACCCTTTGACATCCTGTACTCTTGTAATCTCATAACAATAATACCCATTATCATAGATTTTGTTTCACTTGACCCAATTCTGCTTAAATCTACAATAGTACTCTCCTCAAAAAGCTTAATCGAATCAATTTCATTTGCTGTAAATATTTGTCCATTTAATCCATTTGTTAATGATTTTACTCTTGTTATAAGTGAGCCAGTATAATTATCCTTAACCTCTTGTGAATAATCTGAATCATTAATAATAATTCTTAATGATTCCAAAAGATCTGTAAAACATGGAAATAAATCATATCCATATTTATTTGTTGATGTACTCAAACTCCATCCACATTGAATATAAGCATTTTCGACAGCAGCTTTTAAAACAGCAGGCATGGCTGCATACATTGGCCAACACACATTAAATATATCAATCAATCTATCTATATGTTCTAATATATGTATTTCCTTTTCAAATTTAAACGGATTTATTCTTAAAAGTTCTGTTATTGCAGGATTAGTTCCATAAGTATTAAATTTTTCTCCAAATATTTGTTTATATTCCCCTTTTGCAGGTTCAATAATAAGTGTAGAAATCTTATCCTTATCTTTTTTAGGAGAATTCAATCTAGAAACAAGCTCATAAACCGTATTTGATTTACCTGAACCAGTTGATCCTGTAATAAAAATATGTTCTCGCAAACTTTCTAAATCAAAAGAGACCTCATAATCATTACAATCTTCTCCCATATGATATATACATCCCAACCTTAATTTACTGTATTTGTCATGGTCTTTACTTTTTTTCATATCATAAACATTTCTTCCGAAACCAGCCATTTCTCGAACAAATATACCTGGAACTGATTTATATGGAACACTACACTGTATAGATAGTTCTTTCGTACTTATCATCGTTGATGGTGTAACATCTGGAATCGCTTTATAATCTACCAAGTAATTAGGATCATGAAATCTTGGATGTGTAAAATGTCTCAAATAATTATTAATTTTCTTAGTATTTTCATCTTTATACCAAGTATTCATACTTGAAGATTCTAGAGAAGTTCCCTCTCCATTAATAATCCCCTTATATGCACTTGCTGAAATTATAGATGTTTCCTTAGATGGACTAATAAAATATGCTGCGCTAGACCACATTCCATAGTTTTCACACTCTTTTAATCTTTTCAAATGTTCTTCAATACATTCAAGAAAGTTTTTAACAGATTTGTTTTCATACTTAACCATTGAAGACGTAGATGTTCCTGCCGTTATTCCTCTTTGCTGACTTTCCTGCTTCATATTTGCCTGTGAACTCTGACTTGTTTCCTGATTTCCTATTTGCTGACTTTCGTTTTCTCCCGTAGATGTTCCTGTCTGTTTAGATTTTGATGCATTAACCCCCACATTAGCTCCTATCGCATGTGATAATCCTTGAACAGCAGCAGCGGCAACAGGTCCACCAAATATACTACTTCCTAGTGTTGCAATAATATTACCTTTACTATTGGTGCTATCAGAACTCATATTTCCTAAATTTCCCATAACACCAACCCCAACTCCAAATGTATTTGTTGTACTTTCACTTTTTGTAATACTTGTACCTTTAGTAAAACTCTGTGTTTTAGATACACTTTTACCTATTGTCTCAGTATACCCCTCAACTTCAGATTTTGATAAACTAATACCCTTATTAGCTGCTACTGTAAGATTATATTCTGCCAATGGTGCTAATTCGGAATACAATTCCTCATATCCCTGTTTTACTTGTTCTATTCGTCCCCCAGAAATTGGGTCCGAAATAATTAATACTGTATATTCTTCTCCTTGCATAGTATCAATAAATTTCTCAAGTCCCTGTACATACTGTGTATTCATTGCCTCATCATCTTTTAATGATGGTAAGCTTGTCAAAGATGTAATGGCATTTTCTCCATTTTCTGGAATTTTTTCTTTAAGCAATTTATCACATACTGTCATTTTTATTTCTTCTAATTCACATCCAGAAAAATTACCCTTAAAGGCTTTCTCAAAAGCTCTTGATAAACCTCTATTACTATTAAAGTCTTCAGTAAGTGTTTTTGTACCCATATATAATTCTAGATTTCTACCATCACTAATTAACATGAAAATAACAGATAAATTTAATCCATGCATTGAACTATAAACATTATTTAATCTATCTTGTATATTTTCATCTTTATCAAAAACCAATCCCGATATCTTAAATAATTTCAAGTTCCTATTAATTGATAATTCAAGTACACTTCTTGAAGGCTTTGTTGTTGTATAAGTATCTAATTCATCCAAATAAAATTTTTTTACAAATGTTTCTGCAAGCCTTAATCCTTCTTTGGGATTCGATGTCAACTCCCTATTTTCCATTCTATCCTTAAGTGAAATTGAATTAAAATCTTGCCCAAATTTTGTTTTCTCCATCATTCTCTCTCGTAAGCCCATAAAATCTCCTAACTAATTTCCCTCTCCAATTCTGTTAACAACTTACTGATTTGAGTCAATTCATCAACACATTGATTTAGTTTTAAAATTTTATTTTCTCTTTCCTGTTCACTATTTTCTTTATTCTTTTTAAGTGTTTCTATTTTACTATGCTCTATTTGTATTTCATTATCCAATGCCTGACTAACAAGGGAAAATTTTTCTCTCACGTCCCCAGCTACTCTTTCAGCATACTTTTTACAATCTTCTTCCTTACTATCCTTTAATTTTTCTACAAAACTATTTTTCAGCTGTTTCTTATATTTATTTGTCAATGCCTTTCCACCTGTTGCTAACTGCAATATTCCTGCACTAACAATTGCAATAGATGCTGCTGTTGTAATTGTTGCAATACCAATAGGAGTAAAGGCAACTATTGCTCCTCCTACTGCTGAGGCCCCCATAGTAACTGCAGAACGTTTTGCAATTTCTCCCAATCCTAAAGATGCCCCAAGGACACCATACATAGGTCCTCCTATAATAGTACCTAAAATAGTAGCAGAAACTCTCTCAAATCCTGATATATCTTTTGGATTTTTGACTCCACTTATTTCATATCTAAATCCATCAAGATTTTCATAGAAAATATCTATATCTTGTCCCAGTTGATTTTCCAATTCATCTACAAAGCTATTAATTTCACGTTTCAAATCATCTTTGAGCCAATTACTTATTTCTTTTTCTACAAATTTTTCTAATTTTTCTACAACTTCTTTTTCTAATGCCTCCTTTTGATGTTTTTGCTTAAACGGATTCGCTGTCATGTAATTTTCGATATCCATTTCATCTACAAATTTAGGGATTTTCGTTAGAACATCTTCGTATTCAACATTCATCAAATCAAAAATTTTTATCTCCAGTTCCTGCATAGCAAGCTGTATTTTCCCCTCAACCAGCTCTTTTCTTCTTTCAGCCAAATCCAATTTTGGCATTGCATCTTTTATCTTCTTTTCTATAGCTGCTACATCTTGATTTAATGTTGCTATATAACTTTTTATATGCTGATTCTGCAAATTATTAATAAATGAATTACATGGAGCTACGATTTGCATTAATTTTGCTTTTCCTCTATTATTACGCAAATATTCAGATAAAGCATTCTCTAATTGAGGAAGTCCAGTTTGTTCTAAAGCTTCTTGATTCTTTGATTCCTTAGCCTTTAAAGCACCTAATGCGTCTACAAAAAAGATGCCTTCATCGCCAAGTGTTGTTAATGTTTTCAATTTTTTTCTTCCAAATCGAATAAGCCTATCCTGTTCTTCTTCTGGAATCTGATTAATTGCATTACAAATAAAAAAGATATCATTATGTCCTCTTGCATGAATTTGATCTGTAATATAATCCAATTCTGTTGCTCCGGCAATTTTAGGACATCTAAAAACAAAAAGAATTGCATCTGCTTGATTTAAATATTCCTCTGTTACTTTTGTTCTGGTTCCATTCTCATTTAATCCTGGAGAATCTATAATTTCAATTCCATCATGGCATAGCTCTATTGGATATTCTAATACTACTTTACTATAAGGAAGTTCTTTTATAGCATCAGCCTGATCTTTTGTGGGATCTGGTATTGCAACATAATCCTCCAAATCTGCAACATCTAACTGCATCGGCGGAATCTCTTTTCCTTCATATTTCTTGATATATTGCATTGCTCTTGGCTCAATATCAGTAGACATTTCCTCTGGCAATGGATTTTTAAAATACAACATTGCTCGTTCTGCTTTACCATAAACCACCTCATTAATAACCGCTGTACAAGGAGTTGAATAGGCAGGAAGAACTTTTTTCCCCATCAAAGAATTGATAAATGTACTTTTTCCATTCTTAAATTCCCCTATTACTAACACCTTAAAATTATCACTTTCAAGTTTATTTTTTAAATCAAGTAATGCTTCTCCATTTATTGCAAGTCCAAACACATTTAATTCATCTACAACACTCGCTATATCAATAAGTGCATTAAGAATTTTTCTCTTTTTTTCTTTCATATCTTCATAACTAATAATAGGCATTATAATCACTCCTCAATTAATTTTAGTATATTCACTATATTTTTTTTCTTTTCTTCGTAAATTGGGCTATTGGTTTCTAATATTTTATATTTAGATTCAATTACTTTTTTCACTTCATTTTCAAACTCAGTAATTAAATTCTCATAAACTACATCAATATCTTCTTTCGATTTTTTTCTAGTTTCACTAGAAATCTCACGAATTCTAGATATTATTTTTCTTCTCATTTCGTCTATTTGAACATTGTCTTTCATCCCCAGATAACTATATACCAATGCTCCTCCACCTAACCCAACAATAGCTCCTACCATATTAAACAAACAATATCCTATTACCACTGCTCCTCCAGTTCCAATAGGCACATATTTTTTATAAGTATTATACGGGATAATTTCTTGATTACTTTTTATACTATCTAATGTTATCTCTCTTTCCATCGGATTCAGGCCTAATTTAGTTTGGGCCACCCGATTAATCCATTCAACATCTCCCTTTATAATTTCTGTCACTAATTTGTTAACTTTTCGAGAAATCTTTAAAATTTTACTTTTACAATATTTCTCCAATTCTTTCTCATACCATTCATATTTATCAGGAACATTATCAAAAATATTCATTATATCTTTAGTAAGCTGATCAAACTGCTTTTTTATGTATTGATCGATTCTTTCAATTGAAATATTTCTCTTCTGTTTAAATTCAATTATATCTTTTTCTATAGAAGTTTCTTCCATTCTTTTCTTCTGCAAAATTTCTTCATTTTTTCTTATAGTTGAATTTAATAACCTTGCTTGTTGCTCATCTATTAACTTAATCTCGTTCTCTAACTCCTCTTTTATATATTTGAGCATATTTACAGCGTGTTTCTCATAGTTATCTCTATCTTTTTTACTTAATTCAAGAATTGCTTCTCTTAAACTCTTTGACACATATTCTTCTGCTGAAACTCTATCTACTTGTTCAAACACTATCCATTTAACACTTGGAAATTTAATATTCATCTGTTTTCTGGCGTATTCCAATACATTTTTTGCATCTGAATTATCTAATAAATCAAGTTTATTAATAACTATTAATAAATGTTCCTCTCCAACATATTGAATATATTTCTCTATAAATAAACATTCCAACTCACTTAATAAATGCTCTGCTGAAATAATAAGTACAACTGAATCACATTTATATACTTCTAAAAGCGATTTTACATCGCTTATCTTTTTCTTATTAATTATTCCCGGAAATTCTTTAATACTCAAATTATTTTCTTTTAGAAATTCACTATCCAAAACAATTTCTACTTTTTCACTCTGCTCAAGCACATCTGTAATGTCAATATTTTCTGGTAAATTTTCATTACTAATAATCTGCTGTTGCTCCCCTTGTTTTATCATAATCTCTGCTGTTGTCGGAATCACACCTGTAGGAAGAAGTTTTTCTCCTATAAATGCGTTCACTATAGTGCTTTTTCCTACTAAATCATCTCCTATAAATCCAATTAAACGTTCCGTTGTATTTTGATAATCTGGCAAATAATTCATCAAAAGATTAGCATATACTTCGTATCCCTCTTTTAATAATTCATTTTTAATATCAATTAATAAATTGTTATTCTCCATCTTTTTCCTCCTCTTTTAATATAGCAATATATTGATTTATTTTTTGAATATCTTGTTGCGTCTGTAGTTTATTTTTCGAATTAACTTCAATTGCACATATTGTATTTTGATTATGCTCATTTATTCTATTAAAATTACTGTTAATCATCTTACTAAAATTTCTTAAAGCATTACCTTTATTAAAAGCTATTTTGAAGTCAATTCTATCTACCGTATATTTGTTAGTTTTTTCACTTAAGCTCATAACAATCTCTGATACTTTATTAAAAGCCATCTCTTTGTGTTTGTCCACTGGATCAGTAAAAATTGCTTTTACTTTATTAAAAAATCCACTTGAATCATCTTTTATTGATTCTTGTATTAATTTCATTTCATGATTAATAATATTTTCACACTCATATATAAATTCACTACCAAAAAATCCACTTGAACTGTTTGGAATTAATGCGCAATTTTTTTTCACCCCACATTTCGAATACAAATTATAAAATTCATCCTCTAATTTTCTTAATTGAGCATTTGACACATTTAGAGATTCTCTTAAATTTTTACCAATTACTGTTTGTATTTCAGACAATGTATCTCTACATCCAAAATTCAACACTTCAATCAACTGGCTATCCTCTTTACATTCAGAAATCCGTTCTTCCATATCGAGTTTTAAATGTAAAAATTGAATCGAAATAACTGATAGTTTTCCCTCCATCTGTATCTTTTGCTGTTCAAATAATTTATTTATTTTTTCTCTAGAGATTTCTACAAAGTCTTCGACTGGCTCAACCAATTCATCTTGCAATTCATACTCTTTATCATTACAATTATCAATTACTTCAGACAAATTATCATTCAATTTTTTTGTAATTCTTTCACTGATAGAAATCAATTTTTTACTAATATATCGATTTCTGTTATTCTTTAACAAATTATTGATTTTTTCTATCCCAACTTTATACATATCAATTAATTGTTCTTTGTCTGTATCGTTTATATTATCTAAAAAAGTCGTTGTCATTTCTGTATCAACACTCTTAAGATAGATTAATGTCGGCATAGGAATAACCTGTGCATCTTCAATAGAAACTCCATTTTCAAGTCTTTTCTTTATAACTCTCATGAGTCGAGGCAATTCATCCAAATCTCCAAGTAACTCAATTTTAGTTACGACGAAAATGCATTCAGACTTATTTTCATTCAAATTATCTTTTATATAAGTAATTAATTCTTCTGATACCGGCTCATCATATGGGATAATAATAACAATGGCATCACATAAATCATTTATTGTATTTATAGTAATATTATTATGTCTGTCATTAAGTGATTCTGTTCCGGGAGTATCAACCAATGCTATATCATACGGAATATTTTCATTCTCGTAATATAATGTTACATATTTAATATCTGTTGCTAATTCTTCTGTTGCTACTATTTTCCTAAATAATGATATACACATTTCTATATCTAAATTAATTATTTTCTCAGTATTTTTCTCCTTAATTCCTAATATTCTTTTTATCCATGCAACTATTTTTTTAAAAAAATTTGTTGATTCTTCTGAAACAAAAGTATCTGTATATTCTATTTGATATTTTGAAAGCAATACTTGAGGATTATCCGAAAGCTTTACACTATCTCCATTGTTATAAAAATCATTTATATTTATCTACTTTAACACCTCCACTGCATCCCCCTGTCCTCTTATCCATCTCTCAATCCCCTTCCCAAACACCTCCGCTCTTATCGTATACACGCCATCCTCATATTTTTCTATCTCCGCGGTAGGCAGACGATCTTTTACTGCTTCGATGGATGATCCTTTGTATTTAAAGCGGACGGTCTGGAGCTTGCCGCCGTACATGAACTGGACGCGTTTGCGGAACTCGCCTTCTTCAAAACGGCTGCCGTAAGGAATGCGGAAGCGGCTGTCGTCAAAGACTTTCAGGCTTTTGATGCGGTCGATTCGGTAGATAGTTGGGTATGAATCGTTGGCCACCTCGAAGTTCGCACGTAGTTCTTCGTCGTCAATGAAGGCAGTGAGGTAGAAATAGAATTCGGAGAACATGATTGCTACGGGTTTCAGTCTCCGTTTTTTTATCTCGTTGTCGCTTCGTCTGTATTCGATTTCGATATAGTAATGGTTCTGGATTGCCTGGCCAATATCCCACATTTTGTCCAGGAAACGTGTTTTGTGCTGGAGTTCAACGTAGTTCGCTTCTTCGTTTTTGATGAGTTGTTCCACTTGCGGCTGGTCGTTTTTATCGACAGCGGCGTGGATGAGCTTATCAATGATTTCTGACATTTCTTCTTTGACAAAGGCTCTGCTATCTAAGAGAATTTTGCATATTGCTAATATTTGCTGTGGGGATAATTTATAGATGTTTTCATATTGAAGCCGGTAACCATCGGCATTTTTATCGTATATGACAGAGTTGAAGACACCGGTATTTAGTTCGTCTCGTTCTAAAAAGTCGGTGATGTCTTTAATGTCTCGCTGAATGCTTCGTGGATGTACGTTATAGCGTGCTGCTATTTCCTGTTTGTTCACTGTTTTTCCATCCATAAGTTTTGTATAAATTCCCAGAATTCTCTGGATTTTGTCGTTTTTTATCTCTTCGGTTCGTTTTGTGACCATTTTCTGATAATTTCCCCTCTAATACTTATTTTTCAATTTATTTCTCCAAAAAAATTATACCATATTGGATTTTTTAGTGCAATCTGCTTTTATAGTTTGTTTTTCAGTTTTTCTGCTTAAGATATAATTAAAAATGAAATATTTTACCATTATTCAATTGTGAATCATATGGTTAATTTTTTTGAATTATTTGAAATATAGAAAGGGAGAACAGAATGTCTATCATGCTGCCGGAAATTGATTTTGAAAGAATTGGACAACGTGTGAAACAGGCTAGGATTGATAAAGGATATACGCAAGCAGAACTCGGTGAGGTTATCGGCTGTTCCAATAATCATATGAGTCATATCGAGACTGGCCAGACTAAGGTTTCTCTGTCTCTTCTTTTAAAGCTTGCTTATGCTCTTGATATGGATCTGAACTTTTTTCTGATGGATACCCCTTATGTTGAAAAGGATCGCATGATTGATTCAGAAATTGCGAATAAGCTTTCTCAATGTTCCCCTTCCACACTGTTGTCTGTGAATAAGATTATTGATGTTCTTCTTGAACAGCAGGAGCGTGAAAAAGATTCCATTTCCTATTAAGAAGTTTTTAGAAATTCATTTGTGATATAATATCCGTTTAATATTCTATCCACTGTGATATAATATCCGTTTAATATTCTATCCACATGAATAATATTATATGGCACCAGGTACCATTCATATTATTTATAATATCGGATACTATTAATATCACCTTTCATATTGATAGTATCAAAATGTGCCTGCTGGTTATCAGCTTTTTTCCTGCCTGTCCGTGATACTTTTTATGAGCTGGCTGATTCTTCGTTCGGTATATCCCAGTTCTTTTGCCAGCTCGGAACCGGTCATATCCCACATGTGTTCTTTTACATAATGCATAATGTAGTTTTCGGTATAGAGCTTTTTCGGAAAGGAAATCTGATGTCCTCTGTATAGGACATAGATTTCTTTCATTATTTTTTCCCCAAATTCTAAATAAAGCTCATTATATACCGGGCGGTATCTGCTGATAGTTTTGACAGATTGTTCAAACTGTTCCGACTCCATATCACGGCTTTCTTTCATGTGCCGTCTTACGATACGTTCGGTGCATTCGAGTTCATCTGCCATTACTGCTGGAGACTTTTCCGTTTTATTTTTCTGCACATAATAATTGATATATTCTTCTGTGTACAACTTTTTCGGAAAGGAAATCTGCCGTCCTGCATATGCCTTATGTATTTTTGTAGTTATTTCTTCCCCAAATTCAGAAAATAAGGAACCGTATATAGAACGGTAACTGTCTGGGTTGTTCTCGTTAAATATTGCCATTTTTTCGTGTTGTCCTGTTTTACATTTTTTCTTTTCAGCTATATCTCCCACATGCCACATGAACATTCTCTTCCACCTTTCTTTCCGTTATTATACGGATTCAGGCAGACAGAAAATGTCTATCCATATCTTTTTTATAGTTTTCTGACATTTTTACGAGTTCACCAGCCGGAGAATATTTTATTGTTTTTTAATATACTCTTTTTTATTATAGCTTTTTATAAATTCAATTACTACTCACAGATTTCTTGGAAATTTTCCTTATTTTTCTGTTTCATATCTCATTTTCTGAAAACCACAGTCTTCTGGAAAATTTTCCAATCCTCCAGAGCGTGTTTGAAAAATGCTCTAGCATGATTTTTTACTTCAACAGCCAAAGACAGACCGCTGGGAATAAAATAAACCATATGTGTGGTTTCGGAGTTACGAGGGTATACTATGATATTACTTCTCACAACGGCAAAAATCACACATATGGCTTATTTTATTCCCAGCGGGCATCTTTCTTGCCTGCGGCAAAAAGAAATATGAAAAAATTATGTCCTGAATTCTGATTTGTGAGACTGCAAGGCAGACGAACTCCTGAAGCAAAATAAAGCCCACAGAGAATATAATATTCTCTGTGGGCGTCTCTCCTGCTACGCAAACCAGAAGTTATTCAATAATTGTTCCGGTTTTCTCCAGATAGCCTTCTAAAGCTTTATCAATTGATGTAATAATTACCTTTCTTCCATTGCCTTTTTCAAGGAAAGAAACACCTGCTTCAATCTTTGGAAGCATTGTATTTGGCTCGAACTGACCTTCATCGATGTATTTCTGTGCTTCTGCTACAGTAATATGCTCTAATGGAGATTCCTGTTCTGTATTGTAACCAACACAGACATTCTCTACGCTTGTTAAAACCATGAATACGTCTGCGTTCAACAGTTCTGCCATTCTTCCACTGGCATAGTCTTTCTCAATAACTGCGCTGGCACCATGTAGTTCTACTCCCTGTGCTAACACTGGAATTCCGCCACCGCCGCAGGCGATAACTACCTGTCCCTGGTCAGAAAGCGCTTTGATAGAATCAATCTCGATAATTCCCTGTGGCTTTGGAGCTGCTACAATTCTTCGATAACCGCCCTCTACTTCTGTAACATAGTTTCCATGTTTTTCTTCCTGCTCTGCTTCTTCTTTCGAAAGAAGTCTTCCGATAACTTTAACTGGCTCATTAAATGCATCATCATAAGGGTCTACCATTACCTGTGTGATAATTGTACATACTGGGCGATATACTCCTCTTTTTAAGAGTTCGGCACGAATCGCATTCTGTAAATCGTATCCAACATATCCCTGACTCATAGCAGAACATACGGACATAGGCGCCTGTGTATAGTCTTCTCTATCCTTACTGAATTCGTTCATCGCTGTATGAATCATTCCAACCTGTGGTGCATTACTGTGGGATATAACAACGTCTGCCCCTGCTTCTACTAAATCTGCAATTGCCTTGGCTGTATTTCTTGTTGCTTTGTACTGTTCTGGCATTGTTGTTCCTAATGCTCGGTGTCCGAGGGCTATTACTACTTTTTTCTTGCTCATAATTTCCAATCCTTTCTACAGTTATACTTGAGTTATATTTGTCTTTTAGTCTACCAGAAAATAAAAAGAATTTCCAGAGCGTGTTTATAAAATTAGTTTCCTGTAAAAGATTACAAGATGTAAAAAACATTTAAAACACGCCGACTATTTCTCCAAATATTCTTTCATTGCCTCTATTGCCTTTTCTCCGTCATGAAGTCCCTGTTTATAAAGGACCGTAAGTTTGGCCTTATCCTTTTCAATTCTTCCTACTTCCACTTTTGCTTCCGGACGAATGATAAAGACTTTTCCCTCTTTTTCCTGTTCTTCTAAGAAATCTATTGTCTCATTATAACGGACATGTCTTGTCTCCATAGCATGAAGAAATTCTTTATACTTTGGATAACGAAGACGCATAATCGGCATCAGCTTATTCGGCGCCTTACGATATCCGTGGTCTCTTGTGAGAATGACAACATTCTTCTCATTGCCATCTTCTATTGATTTACGAATCGGAATACTGTCAGCAATTCCTCCATCAAGAAGCTTATGTCCTTTTACAACGATTGTCTTAGAAACTAATGGCAACGAACTTGATGAACGAATCATCCACATCTGCTTTCTAAGATCTCGCACTCTTAAATATCTTGCAGCTCCTGTTTCCACATCAGTAACTACTGCATAAAACTTACCTGGATAATTCAAAAATGCCTGATGATCAAATGGATCTAACACATCTGGAATCTGCTCATAAAGCATCTCTGGCCCAAAAATATTTCCTGTTTTCAAAAATGTTTTTGCTCCACAGTAATTCGGGTCATCAAGATAATCTACATTTACTCGAAATGCCCTTCCTCTCTGTTTAGAAAGGTAGCTGCATGCATGGCAGCTTCCGGCAGATACTCCATATACACTGGAAAATTCAATTCCTGCATCTAAAAAGGCATCTAATACACCGGCTGTATATACACCGCGCATTCCACCGCCTTCTAAAATCAATCCTGCATTATACATAATCGACCTCGCTTTCTATTTTGCATTTTCTTTGCTGTCTTTTTATATAGAACATAGTATAACTCGATTTCGGTAAATTCTCCACAGTTATTTTTTATAGTAATTGCTGCGGGCATCTCCTTGCCTGCGGCAAACCAAATTTCACCGTATCACCTGCTGGCGTTTATATTCGCTGATTGGTTTTCTTCCTGCTTTTCTGGCAGCAATCTGTTCGTACAAGTCTGCAGTTCGTATATCTATACTGTAAATCTGTGCCTGTGCCGAACTGTTGGAATAAAGTTTTTTGCCCTCTGCAGGACGTTGGATGATATCTAAAGTGGCGTTTTGACGTATTTCTTTTAGCAGGGGAGAAGCGGTTTTGGAAAAGCCTAATATTCTTGCATATGGTACCGGAATGTCTTTGGCTTCTTCTAAGAATGGATAGTATTTCATGTGAAGTACGATATGCAAAAGAACTCTTCTCAATGCCGCATCCGTAATCTGTCTGGCGTGAAGGCCTTCTATCAAATCCTCGAAAGAAAGTCCTGGCTCATAAATATTTTGAAATCTTCTTGCTAAATCAAGATTCATTCCAAAGTATTTGCCAATTACTTTATTTTTCAGAAGAAACGTATAGTCAAGATAGGGCATTAAATCTTCCCAGGTCACAAAGTTATTCTGTAAAAATCCTTCTATAAAAGGAAGATATTCTCCACAAAGTGCTTTTTCAAATGCCTGGGGTGCTTCTTTTTCTTTGTTATAAGTATTATTATAGATGTTGCTGACTCTGTTATTGGTATTTTTTCCCGTATTTCCACTTTTTCCGCTATTACAAGTTTCTGTATTATACGGATTTTTTCTACTGAAGTTTCTATAAAAATGGTACATTTCCTGGCGGATTGCTGTTGCGGAGGAATAGTTTTCTGTCAGTTTATTTTCATGATAATGATTTCCTTTTCTTTTAATAACAACTGGCCTGATCAAAGAATTCCTTCTTTTTAATGCTTTGATATATTCCAAGCCTAAAATATGATTTGGCTCTTTTAAAAATTCTATTGCTTTTTCTGGTTTCGAATCGAATAATAAGTTTCCCGCTGCGAAAGCTCTCGCTTCTGGAAAACTTTTTCCCGATTTTAATTGTTCCTGCAAAATCTGTTTATATTCTTCCGGTTCTTCAAGAAATAAAGTCGCATATGCCGAAAAATCTTCTACTTCTGCCCATTCGCTTCCAAAGGAAAGATAATCGACACAGCCTAATTGATCAAGAATCCCAATCCCTGCTGTAGCAAAATATTCGGCACTGGCTGTCGCATAGATTGCCGGCATTTCAATAATCAAGTCTGCTCCGCCAGAAAGCGCCATCCGGGTTCGCATATATTTATCTGCAATTGCCGGTTCTCCACGCTGTACATAGTCCCCGCTCATAACTACAACAACATAATCTGCCCCTGTTTTTTTCCGTGTTTCTTCTATATGATATTGGTGTCCTTTGTGAAATGGATTATACTCTGCGATAATTCCCGCTACTTTCATAAATGAACTCCTTTCTCCTTTTATTTCTACCTGAATGCAATTCATCTCCCACCTTAGAGGTCGGAGTATTCTTGCTGTAAGCGGATAAATCTGCTTATCTTTGTCCATATTATAACCGAAAACAAACGAAACAGCAATCTTCCTATTTTTTGTATTTCTTACTATTTTTTATCGTTTTTTGATGATTTTTTTCGATTTTTTTTGGACATTTTTATATTTTTGTCTAATCATGTTAACTTTCAAACAAAATCATTTATTGTTTACTATGAAATACAATTACCTATCAAAACTCAAAAAAAAGTGCCGAAATAACAAAAAAACTCCATCATAAGCTGAATAAGTACATTTTCAAGATAAAAAAAACAAGCTATAATATGCCTAGCAAAATAAAATAAGCGAAATTTGGCGTTTCGTAATAAATAATTATACAAAAAGGAGATATGAAATGAAGGTTTTAGTAATTAACTGCGGTAGCTCTTCCCTGAAATATCAGGTTATTGATTCTGAGACAGAACACGTTCTCGCAAAAGGTTTATGTGAAAGAATCGGTATCGATGGTGTTTTAACTTATCAGCCGGCCGGCCAGGATAAGATTAAGTACGAAGCTGCAATGCCTGCACATCGTCAGGCTGTTGAACTTGTATTAAAACAGTTAACAGACCCTGAAAATGGTGTATTAAAATCCATCGATGAAATTGATGCTGTTGGACATCGTATGGTACATGGTGGTGAGAAATTTGCTTGTTCCACATTACTTACAGAAGAAGTATTAAAGACAGTAGAATCTTGTAACGACTTAGCTCCTCTTCACAACCCTCCTACATTAGTTGGTGTTGCTGCTTGTAAAGAGCTTCTTCCTACAACTCCAATGGTTGGTGTATTTGATACAGCTTTCCATCAGACTATGCCACCAGAAGCTTACATCTATGGTCTTCCATATGAGTACTATGAGAAATACGCTGTTCGTCGTTACGGCTTCCACGGAACATCTCATAAATATGTTTCTTTAAGAGCTGCTGAGATTCTTGGTAAAAAACCTGAAGACTTAAAGATTGTTGTATGTCACCTTGGTAATGGTTCTTCCATCTCCGCTGTTGATGGTGGAAAATGTGTAGATACTTCTATGGGTCTTACTCCATTAGAGGGTCTTGTAATGGGTACACGTTCTGGTGATATCGACCCTACTTGTATCGAATTCATCGCTCACAAAGAGAACCTTTCTCTTGAGCAGGTTATGGATATCATAAATAAGAAATCCGGTGTTCTTGGTATTTCCGGTGTTTCTTCTGACTTCCGTGATCTTGACGAGGCTGCAAAAGCTGGTAACAAACGTGCTGACTTGGCTTTAAGAATATTTTCTCATTCCGTAGTTAAATACATCGGAAGTTTCATCGCCGTTATGAACGGTGTTGACGCCATCGTATTTACAGCTGGTATCGGTGAGAACGACGATATCATCCGTTCAAGAATTATCGAACATTTCGATTACCTTGATACAACTTTAGATCAGAAAGCAAACAAGATGCATGGAGAAGAACGTATTATCTCCACTCCAGAATCAAAAGTAAAAGTTATCTGTATCCCAACAAATGAAGAGCTTGCAATTTGCCGCGATACAGTTGAAATCGTTACTAAGAAAATGGTAGAAGATACAGTGAAAGATGTTTTAGGTAACAACTAATTCTTTCCTATTTTTTATCATATCTTCATTACTTAATATAAAGAATCCCCCGGAAAGTTCCTCATCCGGGGGATTCGATTTTTATTCGGGAATGACAGAGGATAGACAAAAAATTCAAAAACAGACGAATCCAGGAAGATAAAATATCCCTATTTGTGGTCTGGGAGCTACGAGACTATAATAAAATATTAGAAAAGGCCGACATGAAAAGGTATTGATTTTGACGACTTTGTGTTTTGTACAACTGAGTCAAAATCAATACCTTTTCATGTCGGCCTTTTCTTAGAAGACGACTTCTCGTAGCGACGAAAATCACAAATATAGATGATTTGATTCTCAGACTTCGTCTGTTTACTCACCCCGGCAAATTCCTATTTATCTATTTGTATCAAAAAAAATACTTGACTTCTCCACCAGCTATGATATATTTGTAATCACTTGCTTTGATATTCAAACTATTTTAATTCAAAATAATATTATTTCAAAACAATAAGATTTGAAAATAAAAATATTCACATAGAATATCAGAACGAAGTGATCAGAAGTAATCATATGAGCAAGAAAAGGAGAAAGTGATGTTTGTCAAAATAAAAGGGACAGGCTCCTGCCTTCCTGAGAAAGTGCTTGATAATTTTGAAATTTCTCAGTTGGTAGATACGAACGATGAATGGATTCAGAGTCGTACCGGAATCAAGAGCCGGCATATTGCCAGGGAAGAGACAGCAGTTTCTATGGCAGCGAAAGCGGCGAAGAGGGCATTGGAAGATGCACAGGTTGCGGCAGAGGAGATTGACCTTCTCATTGTGTCAAGTGTTTCGTCTGAACAGCTTTTGCCATGTACAGCCTGCAGTGTTCAAAAGGAGATTGGTGCTGTGAATGCAGCAGCATTTGATTTAAATGCGGCATGTTCAGGATTTATAGTAGCTTATCAGATGGCAGCCGGACAGATTAAGGCCGGGCTTTCGAAAAAAGCGCTGTTGATCGGTGTAGAATGTCTGTCGAATATCGTGAACTGGGAAGACAGAGGTACCTGTATTTTATTTGGTGATGGTGCCGGAGCTGCGGTTGTCAGTGCAGATGAAGATGGGAATATAGATGGAAGAGGAAACATTGAGATTCCTTCCGTACTTCATTCCGATGGAAGCAGAGGCGAAGTACTTACCTGTCAGAATCCGACGGGAAAGAGAGCCGATGGTTCTTTAAAGGGTTATGTGGCGATGGATGGCAGAGAGATTTACAAGTTTGCAGCCAGACAGGTTCCTGTTGTAGTGAAGGAAATTCTTGAAAAGGCAGGAAAGTCTGTAGAAGAAGTTGATTTATTTGTTCTTCATCAGGCAAACCGAAGAATTGTCGAGGCAATCGCTAAGCGGTTAAAGCAGCCAATTGAAAAGTTTCCGATGGATATGATGCAGAATGGAAATATGTCTTCTGCGAGTATTCCGGTGCTGCTTGATGAATTAAAGAAAGCCGGAAAGTTACAGCCGGGAATGAAGATAGTTGTTGCCGGGTTTGGCGCAGGCCTTACATGGGGCGGCATGTATTTAGAATGGTAAAAAGGTAATTCCCGGAATTTCCGGATTACATAAAGAAGAAAACAATGTAAGAGTATAAGAAAGAATGAGGTTTATATTATGTTTGAAAAAATTAAAGAATTAATCGTGGAATCTTTAGGAATTGAAGAAGACCAGGTAACAATGGAAGCATCTTTCAAAGAGGATTTAAAAGTAGATTCTCTTGACCTTTTTGAGATGGTTATGAGTCTTGAGGATGAGTTTGATGTAGAAATCCCTACAGAAGAGTTAGAGAAGATGGAAACTGTTGGAGACGTTGTAGAGTACATCAAAGAACATAAATAGGCAGAGGGACAAAGAATGAAAACAGTGATTACAGAATTGCTTGGAATTGAGTACCCGGTAATTCAGGGCGGTATGGCATGGGTTGGAACAGCCGAGCTTGCTGCCGCTGTTTCCGAAGCCGGTGGACTTGGAATCATTGGTGCGGGCGGTGCACCTGCTTCTTGGGTGGAAGAACAGATTCATAAAGTAAAGGAAAAAACAGATAAGCCATTTGGCGTGAATCTGATGTTATTAAATCCAGAGGCAGATGCAATCGCTGAACTTCTTGTAAAAGAGGAAGTAAAGGTAGTAACAACCGGTGCAGGTAACCCGGAAAAGTACATGGAAGAATGGAAGAAAGCCGGTGTGCGCGTCATTCCAGTTGTAGCAAGTACTGCTCTTGCAAAGCGAATGGAAAAGGCTGGTGCGGACGCGGTTATCGCAGAAGGTACCGAGTCAGGCGGACATATTGGAGAGACAACAACAATGGCATTAGTACCACAGGTTGTTGATGCAGTAAATATCCCTGTAATTGCAGCCGGCGGAATCGCAGACGGAAGAGGAATGGCAGCCGCATTTATGCTTGGCGCAAAGGCTATCCAGATGGGAACGATTTTCGTTGCATCTAAGGAATCCATCGTAAGTGAAGCCTATAAGAATAAAGTAATTAAAGCAAAAGATATTGATACAAAGGTAACCGGAAGAACAACAGGACATCCAGTTAGATGTTTAAGAAATCAGCAGACAAGAGAGTATTTGAAGTTAGAGCAGGCAGGCGCTTCCTTTGAAGAACTTGAGAAGCTGACACTTGGCGGTCTTAGAAAGGCGGTTGTTGACGGTGATGTCATTCATGGAAGTGTGATGGCAGGCCAGATTGCCGGTCTTGTAAAGGACAGCAGAAGTTGTAAGGAAATTATCGAAGGAATCTGCAGAGAGATGAAGAACGTTGTTCTTTCACAGGCAGAGAATATCGGGAGGTAGAGTAAATGAGTAAAATAGCATTTCTTTATCCGGGACAGGGAGCACAGGTCGCAGGAATGGGTAAAGATTTTTATGAAAAAAGCCCACTGGCAAAAGAAGTATTTGATAAGAGCTGTGAGATTTTAGGACAGGATATGAAACATATCTGTTTTGAGGAAAATGAACTCCTTGACAGAACGGATTATACACAGGCTGCATTAGTTACTACCTGTATGGCAATGACAAAAGAGATTATGGCAAGAGGGCTTACACCAGACATGACAGCCGGGCTTAGTCTTGGAGAATATTGTGCGATTACAACAGCAGGCGGCATGGAGCTTGAGGATGCTATTAAGATGGTGTGGCTCCGCGGAAACCTCATGCATAACGCAGTACCGGAAGGTAAGGGCGGTATGGCCGCTGTACTTGGTCTTTCTGGAGAAGCGGTAAATGAGGCGATTGCATACATGGAAGGTGTTTACGTTGCAAACTATAACTGTCCGGGACAGATTGTTATTACCGGAGATAAGGAAGCGGTAGAGAATGCAGCACCAGCTTTAAAAGAGGCGGGAGCAAAACGTGTCATTCCATTAAATGTAAGCGGACCATTCCATTCCATTTACTTAAAAGAAGCAGGAGAGAAGCTTTATCAGGCACTTTCCGAAGTGACATTAGGAGAGTTAAAGATTCCTTATGTGACAAATGTGGATGCAAGTATCGTGACAGATACGACAAGAACAAAAGAATTATTAAAAGAACAGGTTTATTCCTCCGTTTTATGGGAGCAGAGTGTGCGTGCCATGATAGCAGACGGTGTGGACGTTTTCGTAGAAATCGGTCCGGGAAAGACTTTGAGCGGTTTTATGAGAAAGATTGACCGTAACGTAAAGATGTTCCGAATCGGAACGATGGAAGATATCGACAAGACAGTGGAGGCTATAAAGGAGTTATAGATATGTTATTAGAAGGAAAAACAGCAATTGTGACCGGCGCGTCCGGCGGAATCGGAAAAGCAGTTGCCATCGCTCTTGCAAAAGAAGGGGCAGCAGTAGCCGTACATTTTCACGGAAATGAAGAAAAGGCACTTCTTGTAAAAAAAGAAATTGAAGAGGCAGGTGGAAAAGCAGAAATTTTCCGTGCCAATGTTGCAGATTTTGAAGAATGTAATGCTTTAGTAAAAGCGGTAGCCAAGACATTTGGCAGCATTGATATTCTTGTAAATAATGCAGGAATTACAAAAGATGGTCTTTTAATGGCTATGAGTGAAGCAGATTTCGATAATGTAATAGATACGAACTTAAAGGGATGTTTCCAGATGATTCGTTTTGCGAGCCGTCGCATGATGAAGCAGAGATATGGAAGAATCATTAATGTAAGTTCCGTTTCCGGCGTCGCCGGAAATGCCGGTCAGGCGAACTATAGTGCATCCAAAGCAGGAATAATTGGATTAACCAAATCCGCAGCAAAAGAATTAGCGTCCAGAGGAATTACCTGTAACGCTATTGCTCCGGGATTCGTAAAAACAGAGATGACAGATGTACTTCCTGATGAAGTAAAAGAAAATGCAAAGAAACAGATTCCACTTGGCCGTTTTGCAGAGCCAGAAGATATTGCGAATGCAGCAGTATTTTTAGCTTCTGACAAAGCGTCTTATATTACCGGTCAGGTACTTTTAGTGGATGGTGGTATGGTGATGTAAGTGAGAGAAAGGATTTTTCTGATATGAAAAGAAGAGTAGTAATTACCGGAATGGGTGCTGTGACTCCAATCGGAAACACATTAGACGAATTCTGGAATGGAATTAAAGAAGAAAAGGTAGGTATCGGAGCTATCACAAAGTTCGATACCGAAGATTATAAAGTAAAGATTGCAGCCGAAGTAAAAGATTTCAATGTAAAAGAAAGACTTGATAACAAGGCAGCAAGAAGAATGGAAGTTTTCTCCCAGTATGCCGTAGCTGCATCAAGAGAAGCATTTGCCATGGCAGGTCTTGATATGGAAAAAGAAGATCCATACCGTGTCGGTGTTATCATTGGTTCCGGTATCGGCGGTCTTTCCAGCATGGAGAAAGAGCATGAAAAAATCATTACAAAGGGACCAAAGAGAGTGAGTCCAATGCTTATTCCTTTAATGATTTCCAACATGGCAGCAGGAAATGTAGCGATTGACTTAGGCTGCAAAGGCAAATGTACTGACGTAGTAACTGCATGTGCGACAGGAAGTAACTCTATCGGAGATGCCCTTCGTGCCATTCAGTACGGAGATGCTGATGTTATGCTTGCCGGTGGAACAGAAAGCAGTATCACACCAGTTGCCGTTGCTGGATTTACAAATCTGACTGCACTTTCCAGTGAGAGCGACCCGTTACGCGCGTCTCTTCCATTTGATGAGGCAAGAGGCGGATTCGTTATTGGCGAGGGAGCTGGAGTTGTTGTATTAGAGGAATTAGAACATGCGAAAAAGCGTGGGGCAAAGATTCTTGCAGAGTTAGCCGGATATGGTTCTACCTGTGATGCCTTCCACATCACTTCTCCTGCAGAGGACGGAAGCGGTGCAGCAAAAGCAATGGAACTTGCCATGGAAGAAGCAGGTGTAAAACCGGAAGAAGTAGATTACATTAACGCACATGGAACAGGAACCCACCACAACGATTTATTTGAGACAAGAGCTGTAAGACGTGCCTTTGGTGAGAGCGCAGACCATTTAAAAATGAGTTCTACAAAGTCAATGATCGGACATTTGCTTGGAGCAGCCGGAGCGGTAGAGTTAATCGTTTGTGTGAAGTCCATCGAAGAAGGCTATATCCATCCAACCGTAGGAACAACCAATCCTGGTGAGGGATGCGATCTTGACTATGTAATTAACGGAGCAGTAGAGCAGGAAGTGAATGTAGCCATCTCCAATTCTCTTGGTTTTGGAGGACATAATGCTTCTCTTCTTGTAAAGAAATACGAGGAGTAGACAGATATGGATTATCAGCAGATTTTAGAATTAGTAAAAGAAGTATCAAAAGCAGGGCTTACGAATTTTGAATATACAGAGGGTAATATCCGCATTGCCATGAGTTGTCCACAGCCAGAAGAAAAAATCGTTGTGCCAGCTTCAAACATTGCGTTACAGGAAGCCATTGGTGTCAGCGCAAACAGCGTGAATGGTGCAAATACAGCCGGAACAGAGGGAGTTGCAGCCACTGCAGCTGCACAGTCACAGGCAGTAGAAGCAGTCGGGGAAAAGGGTGGAAACCTCGTAAAATCCCCGTTAGTTGGTACATTTTATGCAGCACCTTCTGAAGATGCAGAGCCTTTCATAAAAGTAGGGGATACTGTAAAGAAGGGGCAGACTTTGGCCATTGTTGAGGCAATGAAGCTTATGAATGAGATTGAGAGCGAATTCGATGGTGTTGTTACGGAAATTCTTGTAGAAAATGAAGAGAATGTGGAGTATGGACAGCCGTTATTCAGAATTCAGTAATATTGATAAGGTATGAATTTAAGTCTGATTTTCTCAAGTTAATAAGTCAGAAGCTTTAACAGGAAGTAAAAACAGGTTTTTATAAATATAAGTAAAGCAGTAAACAGGTTGGAAGAAAATTATGAGATTAGGAATTAAAGAAATTGAACAGATTTTACCACACAGACATCCATTTCTTTTAGTTGATTACATCGAAGAGATGGAACCAGGTGTCAGTGCCGTAGGATATAAATGCGTAACATTTCATGAAGACTTTTTCCGTGGACATTTTCCACAGGAGCCAGTTATGCCAGGTGTTCTTACTGTAGAAGCGTTAGCGCAGGTAGGGGCAGTTGCCATACTTTCCTTAGAAGAAAATAAAGGAAAGACAGCATATTTTGGTGGAATTAATAAATGCCGTTTTAAAGGGAAAATTGTTCCGGGCGATAAAGTAAAGCTTGAGACCAAAATCGTAAAACGTAAAGGCCCGATGGGTGTGGGAGAAGCCACAGCCTATGTGGACGGAAAAGTAGTAGTAAAGGCAGAATTAACTTTTATGGTTGGTTGATTTTTCATCAGAATAAGTCTTAAGGAAGATAGATAGAACATAGAAATAGTATAATTTTAGGATAGAGAATTGTGGCAGAAGTTGTCGCAATAAAGATAAAAGGAGAACATAATGATTCGGAAAATATTGATTGCAAACAGAGGAGAGATTGCCATCCGCATCATCCGTGCTTGCAGAGAGATGGGAATTGAAACTGTTGCAGTGTATTCCGAAGCAGACCGGGAGGCACTTCATACACAGCTTGCCGATGAGGCGGTCTGTATCGGACCTGCTGCAGCAAAAGACAGTTATCTGAATATGGAGCAGATTATCAGCGCAACGATGATTACCGGTGCGGATGCCATACATCCGGGATTTGGTTTTTTATCAGAAAACAGCCAGTTTGCGAAACTGTGTGAGGCCTGCCACATTACTTTTATCGGTCCGGACTCTGATATTATTGCCCGACTTGGCAATAAGGCAGTAGCAAGACAGACAATGGTAGATGCTGGTGTCCCAGTAATTCCAGGATGTCAGAAGGCGCTTACTGATGTAAAAGAAGCGTTGGAAATTGCAAAAGGAATCGGCTTTCCAGTTATCGTAAAGGCCGTTCTTGGTGGCGGCGGTAAGGGAATGCGTGTCGCTTACAATGAGGATGAGTTCGAAAATGCATTCTTAATGGCGCAGAAAGAATCCGGACTTGCTTTCGGTGATGAGAGCATGTACTTAGAGCATTTTGTAGAGAATCCCCGCCATATAGAGTTTCAGATTCTTGCCGACAATTATGGTAATGTCATTCATTTGGGAGAACGCGACTGTTCTGTGCAGAGAAATCATCAGAAAGTCATTGAGGAATCCCCATCTGCCGTAGTAGATGAGGAACTTCGTGAGAAAATGGGACAGGCAGCTGTTCTTGCAGCAAAGGCAGCAGGATATAAGAATGCAGGAACGATTGAATTTCTCCTTGAAAAAGATAAAAGCTTTTACTTTATGGAAATGAACACTCGTATCCAGGTAGAACATCCTGTCACAGAATGGGTTACAGGAATCGACTTGATTAAAGCACAGATTCGAATTGCTGATGGTGAGAAACTGAAATGGAAGCAGGAAGATATCCAGATTACCGGTCATGCCATTGAGTGCCGTATCAATGCGGAAGACCCATCAAAGAACTTCCGTCCATGTCCTGGAAGAATTACCGATATGTATCTTCCAGGTGGAAAAGGTGTTCGTATTGACAGTGCAATCTACAGTGGATGTGAAGTATCCCCATACTATGATTCTATGATTACAAAGCTCATTGTATTTGCGGCAACGAGAAAAGAAGCAATTGCAAAAATGCATCGTGCATTAGGCGAAGTTATCATCGAGGGAATCACAACGAATATTGATTTCCTTTATGAGATTATGGAACGTCCGGATTATCAGGAGGGCGATTTTACGATTCAGTATTTGGAAAAGGTGCTTGAAGAACGTAGTAAGGAAATCAAAAAGTAAGATTCACATCTTATTTTGTATTTTTGAGATGTATTTCCTATCTATTCGGCTGACGTAGTTCGCCATGTAGCTTTCATTTAAGCGAAAGCTTTTGTAAATTAGATGTACATCTTGCAGAAACATTTTCCAGACATGTTCTTGAAGAGATGGGAAAAATAAATAGTCAGCGGCCCGTAATAAAAAAATAACAGGTTTACCTGTTATGTACGAAAGGATTTATTTATGAAATTAAAAAGTATATTTAAGAAAACACCCGTCACAAAGCCGGAAGTAAAAGAAGCTGCCAGCAAGGTAAAGCCAGAAGTTCCAGAAGGACTTTTAAAACGCTGTAATAAATGTGGAAAGGGTATTTTCACAGAAGATTATAAGAAGAATTTATATATTTGTCCAAAGTGCGGAGGCTACCTTCGTATGCCAGCCCAGAAAAGGATTGCATTTTTAACAGAAAAGGATTCTTTTGAAGAATGGGATACCGGGCTTACAACAGAGAATCCTCTCCATATGATTGGGTATCCAGACAGAATCAAATCCCTGCAGGAAAAAACAAAGTTAGATGAGGCAGTCATCACAGGAAAAGCTCGCATCGGAGCAAATGAAGTTGCTCTTATGGTCATGGATGGACGATTCCTTATGGCAAGTATGGGTGAAGTCGTTGGTGAAAAAATTGCAAGAGGTGTAGAACGCGCGACAAAAGAAAAACTTCCTGTCATTATTTTCACCTGCTCTGGTGGTGCGAGAATGCAGGAAGGTATGACCTCTCTTATGCAGATGGCTAAGACTTCTGCCGCATTAAAACGACACAGTGACGCTGGCTTACTTTACATTACAGTTCTCACAGATCCGACAACAGGCGGCGTTACCGCAAGTTTTGCTATGCTTGGCGATATCATTTTAGCAGAGCCAAAGGCACTCATCGGATTTGCAGGCCCGCGAGTTATCGAGCAGACCATTCACAAGAAGCTGCCGAAAGGATTCCAGCGTTCCGAATTTCTCTTAAAACACGGTTTTATTGATAAAATCGTTGAGAGAAAAGATATGAAAACGGTGTTGGAGAAGATTCTTACAATGCACCGTTTAACAGCAGAAGGGGTAGCGGAGAATACAGGCAATAATGCAGTCTTCAATGATGGTGATATTACAGTGGCATCAGAACAGGAAGCAGGTCAGACAGTTAAAATAGTGAAAAACTCCCGCAAACAAAAACTTTCCGCAACACAAAAGAAACGTGCATCAGAAAAAACAGCCTGGGAGCGCGTCCTGACTTCCCGTGAAAAAGACCGCCCAGTTGGTGAAGATTATATCAGCGGATTATTCGAAGAATTTATCGAATTCCACGGAGACAGAAACTTTGGCGATGATGCCGCCATTTGCGGAGGTATTGCTTATTTTCAGGGACAGCCGGTAACCGTTATCGCGCAGATGAAAGGAAAAAGTACCTCAGAAAATATTGAGCGTAACTTTGGGATGCCGGAGCCAGAAGGCTATCGTAAAGCACTTCGTCTTATGAAGCAGGCCGAAAAGTTCCACCGTCCAATCATCTGTTTTGTCGATACACCGGGAGCTTTCTGTGGAATGGAAGCCGAGGAACGAGGCCAGGGTGAGGCAATCGCCAGAAATCTCTATGAAATGTCTTCCTTAGAGACCCCAATTCTTTCCGTCTTAATCGGAGAAGGCGGCAGCGGCGGTGCGCTTGCCATGGCAGTAGCCGATGAAGTCTGGATTCTTGAAAATGCAGTTTATTCTATTCTTTCTCCAGAAGGATATGCGGCCATTTTATGGAAAGATGGCAGTCAGGCAGCCCGCGCAGCCAAAGCAATGAAACTGACTTCTTATGATTTATACAAAGCAGGTTTTGTTGAAAAAATTATTTCAGAGCCGGAATCCTATACATTAGATTCAATGATGAATGTATTTGATAATTTAGAAGAAAATATCTCCGCATTTTTAGAAAAAAGCAAGGAAATGACAGAAAAAGAGAGAGTTGAGGCAAGATACCAGCGTTTTCGCAGTATGTAGGGAACGCTTTATAAAGAACTAATATGATTCACATCAAATTAGAATGAAATATCAGTGATGCCACATTAGTATTTCACTGAATTAGTCAGTTATTTGAGTTTTATGTTGATATAAACATAGAAAATAGAATATTAGTACTTATAGGAGAATATAACTTATGAAGAAAAACTTATTTTCTATTGGAAAAAAACAAGTAAGAGTTCCAATCGTACAGGGTGGAATGGGTGTTGGTATCAGTCTTGGGAGGCTTGCCGGAACAGTTGCAAAAGAAGGTGGAGCCGGAACAATCTCTGCCGCACAGATTGGTTTTAAAGAACCAGATTTTTATGAGAATCCCATAGAAGCTAATAAACGTGCCATTCATAAAGAAATGCAAAAAGCGAGAGCGATTTCACCGGATGGAATTGTTGGCTTTAACCTTATGGTAGCCATGAACGATTATGAAACCTATGCCCACGAAGTAATTGCAGCAGGAGCTGATTTTATCGTATCAGGAGCAGGTCTTCCCGTAGATCTGCCTGCGTATACAGCAGACAGCGATATTGCGATTGCCCCGATTGTATCCACACAGAAATCCGCTCATGTCATTTTAAAATTCTGGGATAAAAAATATAAAAGAACCGCCGATTTTATTGTGATAGAAGGACCGATGGCGGGAGGACATTTAGGATTTCATAAAGAACAGTTAGAAGAATTTACTCCAGATATTTATGGAGAAGAAGTAAAGAAGATTATTACCGTAGTACAAAAATACGAAGAAAAATACGAGAAAAAAATACCTGTCATCCTGGCAGGAGGCATTTATGACCATGCCGATTATGAGAGAGCATTTTCTCTTGGTGCAGACGGGGTGCAGATTGCGACCCGATTTGTGACAACTGAAGAATGTGATGCAGATGAACACTATAAACAAACCTATATTCAAGCAGAAAAAGAAGATATCGTTATCGTAAAAAGTCCGGTCGGAATGCCGGGAAGAGCAATCAGAAACACATTTTTAGATAAAGTAAAATCCGAAGGAAGGATACCGCCGACGAAATGTCTTCGCTGTATTCATACCTGTAATCCGGCAGAAACACCGTACTGTATCACAGAAGCACTCATCCATGCAGCCAAAGGAGAGACAGAAAATGCCCTTTTATTCTGCGGAGGACGCGCTTATGAGGCAAAAACAATCGAAACAGTAAAAAAAGTAATTGATTATTTCTGTAGTTCTTGTATATAATGATAATAAAAGAAGATAAAGTCCATAATTGTATACAAATATAAAGAGTTGCGATGGAATTTAGGAAGCATCCCAGCCATCATAAATGCAGATCTTTATAAATGCCAGATGATTTATAGGGTTATCATGCGATAAAAACGATACGGTATTAGATAAGGTGAGAATATAGGAATGAACGATGTAAGAGAAACGATAAACACAATGTTAGTAAAGACTTTCCACGAGATTTTAGAGCTGGAAGAGAAGGCAATCATCACAGATGAATTTTCTGATATCAGTAACAATGATATGCATATCATAGAAGCCATCGGTCTTGGAGATGGTGCACGCATGAGCGTAGTAGCAAAGCGGCTGAATATCACTGTAGGTTCTCTCACAACATCCATGAACAGTCTGGTGAATAAGGGGTATGTGGCAAGAGCCAGAAGTGAGAAAGACAGACGAGTGGTTAATGTCTATCTCCTCGAAAAGGGAATTGCTGCCTACAAACATCACGAAGAATTTCATGAGAAAATGTTAGATGCCATCATGGAAACATTAAGTCCGGAAGAACTCGTTGTCTGGGCGAAGTCCTGTGATCGTCTGACACAGTTTTTAAAATCTTACGACAAAAGCCACATTAAAAAGGCCAAATAAAACAAAAAGTGAAAAAAAGAGGAATAATTCGATACCTGTTTGCATAAGTTTATAATGCAGACAGGTATTTTTTTGTATATCACAAAGCGACTTACTAAAAATAATAATTTTTAATAAAAATTCTAATATACTAAGAACTATATATATAATGATTAAGTTTGAAATACAAAATGTCTCTGAATATGATACAAAATAAAAATTAAACAAAAAATAAAAAAATAAATGTAGTAAAACGACAAAAAACTATTTATTTTTATTCAAGTGTAGTGTATAATGTAGAAAATACGAAAAGTAATATCAGAATAAGCAGGGGGAAAAGTTATGTTATCATTATATTCTTTAATATGGACGTTTTTAATTAGTTGTCCGATGTTACTCCTCATATTTATTCTGAGAAGGCGATCAGATTATTTAACAAAGTATGGAGTTACGTTTATTTCGATTCTTTACATATTTTGTACGGTAAGAATGCTATTTCCGATAGAATTTTCGAGTCATCAGAAGGTGATATGTGATCCGTATTTGTACTCATTTCTTATGAATTTATATGCTAAGTCAGAAGATATCCATAAGAAGATTGTTATGGCAGTTATTCTTACAATATGGATAATTGGTATTATCATAGCAGTTGTTCACAAGATGAGAGAATGGAATAAGGTAAAGGGATATCTTATAAAAGGAACTTCCAAAGGAGATGGAGTAGCAGAGAAAATTTTAAGAGAAATTGATCCAGAATGTCCGATCACGATTGAATATAATCTGGCAATTGCAGAACCATTTATTAGAGGTTTACGTCATCCAGTTATATATCTTCCAGAGAAGGAATGTAATGAGAAAGAACTGGAATTTATTCTCATGCATGAATATCTTCATTGGAAGAGAAAAGATTTATGGAAGAAGTTTATAATTAATATTATAGGAATGATATTCTGGTGGAATCCATTGGCATATTTACTTTGTAAAGATTTAGACCAGATTATAGAATTAAACTGTGATAATGCGATGTCGAAGAAATACAGTGAGATGGATACCCTGTATTATCTGGATACACTGACCTATATGGCAGGTGGCAGAAGAGCGAACTTTGATAAAGTTTCCTCAAATACATTAGGATTTGTAAAGAAGCTTGAAGTAAGGCCATTAAAGCAGAGATTTCATTATGTGATGTTTAAGAAAGATGATAGGAAGACGCAGAGAAAGATGAATCTGTTTATCTTGGGTGTGAGTGTTATTTGGTTTGTTGCATCTTATTATTTTATCTTACAGCCTAAATATACTATGCCGCAGGTAGATGTTCATGAGGGGAATACGCCATTTGTTGCAGATGAGGAAAATTCTTATTTAGAAGAACAAGAAAATGGAAGCTATATCTTTCACTATGCAGGATTTACAGATACCGTTTCAAAAGAGGATGTAGAAAGTGGAATGTATGAGGACTATCCGATTATTAAATATAATAAAAAATAAAAGGGTTAGATAATATAACTACATATGGATGATAAATTCAGAGGGTAATTGTTGAATTTTTTTGTATTTTATTATATGATATACTTAGTATTAAACAATGAAGAAAAGGGGTATATCATGAAAAGAAAAATTCCAAAGATTACCAATAGTGAGAAACAGATATTAGAAGTATTATGGGATGAGGAGAAGCCTCTTACATCTTCAGAGATTGTAGGAGTTTCTGATGATAGAACATGGAAGGCAAGTTCTGTCCACTTATTACTGAATTCCCTTTTAAATAAGGACTTGGTAGAAGTTGCCGGCTTTAAGAAGACAACGAAGAATTATGCCAGAACTTTCCAGCCAACAATGACAAGAGAAGAATATTCAATTAATCAGCTCCGTCAGGAGCAGAGAAATACGAGCCGTACATTATCCAGACTATTTAATGCACTGTTAAAGGATGAGGAAGATGACGACTTATTAAAAGAACTTGCAGATATGGTAGATTCCAGAAGAAGCCAGATTCGAAAAGACGGATAGGCAATACTGCACATACGTTTTTGCATTTCTCTCCGGTTATGAATATAAATATACATTACGATAAGTTCAATAGAAATCTATTGAAGTAATACAAGTTTATAGAAGTAACCCCTATTATAAAGGTTATAAATAGAAGGAGAGATAATGATGAGAAAAGCAAAATGGAAAAGAGTAGTAGCGACAGGTGCGATTCTTATGAGTCTTGGAATGGTATTTCCAGCAGCAGATATTCAGGCAGAGGAAGTTGACTTTGGACCAGAAATTGTAGAAATCGTGGATGATGATAGCATTAGTACCTGTGCAGATCAGATCAGAATAGTGTATCGTATTCATAATGGGCGAAGACAAAAGCGTCGTTGGAATCAGACACAAGGTAAATGGGTTGACAAAAACTGGATTGATCTTGGACCAGCATAGAATTTAAAAGTAACTACATAAAGATAATAGGGCTTATTTCCCGGCTACATTTGTAGCCGGGCTTTTTTATATCAGATTTACAGCCCAGAATTTATTCAGAAAGCTCTTCCCATTTGTCGTAGAGTTCCAGGAGTGCAGCCTCATTTTCTTCAAACTTCGTATTCAGCTCCATAAGCTTCGCTACATTAGTAGCATTCTCTGGAAGTGCCATTTCTTCCTTTAACTGGTCGTTTTCTTCTTCTAAACGGCTGATTTCCTTTTCTGTTTTCTTTAAGTCGTTAGCACGTTTACGCTGTCTGGCAGCTTCCTCGCGGGAACGCTTCCAGTCTTCTTTCGCTTTTTCTGGAGAAGGAGCCGGAGCGGCATCTGTGGCGGAAGTAAGCGTGATGTTATCGCTGTCCGCTGAGATGTTTCCAGCCTCTTTTTGTTCTAAGTAATAGTTATAGTTGCCTTTATAGTTTACGATGCCTTCTGGGGATAAATCCAGAATTCTGGTGGCAGTCTGGTTGATGAAGTAACGGTCGTGGGAAACGTAGAATACGGTTCCTTCGTAATTATTGATGGCTTCTTCCAAAATCTCACGGGACTGGATATCTAAGTGGTTGGTCGGCTCATCAAGAATAATGAAGTTGGCATTAGAAAGCATCAGCTTTGCAAGGGAAACACGTCCTTTTTCTCCACCACTTAAGGTTCCGATCACCTGGAATACGTCTTCGCCAGTAAAAAGGAAGGCGGCGAGTACGTTACGGATGCGGGTGTTTGTGAGCTTTGGATACGCATCGGAAATCTCATCAAAAATCGTTTTGCTATCGTCTAGTACGTGCTGTTCCTGATCGTAGTAGCCGATGGAAACTTTAGAGCCATACCGGATTTTACCAGAGTCGGCGCGAAGCTGGCGGTTGATGATTTTTAAGAGGGTGGTCTTTCCCGTACCATTTGCTCCGAGGAGGCCGACAACTTCCCCTCGTTTAATCTGCACATTTAAATTGCGGAATAAGGCTTTGTCACCAAAAGATTTGGAAAGTCCCTCAATTGTAAGTACATCATTACCGCTGAGGACTTCTGGTTCTAAAGTAATACGCATCTTGCTGTTTAAGACAACGGGTTTGTCCACGAGTTCAAGTTTACTGAGCATTTTCTCACGGCTTTCCGCACGTTTGATGGATTTCTCACGGTTAAAGGAGCGGAGTTTTGTGATTACTTCTTCCTGATGGTGGATTTCCTGCTGCTGGTTCATGTAAAGCTTCATCTGTGCATCACGCTGTGCCTTTTTCTTTTCGGCGTAGGCACTGTAATTGCCGTTAAATACCTGACTGGTTCCGCGCTCAATTTCGATAACCTTATCCACAACTTTATCAAGAAAATAACGGTCGTGGGAAACGATTAAAACGGCGCCACGGTAGTTAGAAAGGAAAGTCTCTAACCAGCGAATGGATTCCATATCAAGGTGGTTGGTCGGCTCATCGAGTAAAATCAGATCCGGGTGCATTAAGAGAATACGGCTTAATGCGACACGGGTTTTCTGACCACCGGAAAGGGTATGGATTGGTGTGGCAAACTGGCTTTCATCAAATCCAAGTCCCTTTAATACGCCAGTGATTTCACTTTTCCAGGCATAGCCGTTTGCTTTTTCAAAACGGTCTGTCAGGCGGGAATAGCTTTCCATTGCACTTTCTAATGCTTCACCGGATAAGGTACTGATGTCCTTTTCAAGCTGGCGAATCTTTTTTTCCATCTCAATAATCTCTTTTTTGGCATCGAGCATCTCTTCATAAATACTGCGATGAGAGCTTACATCAATAACCTGAGATAAATAACCGTAGGTAGAGCCTTTCTGAAAAATAACTTCTCCGTTGTCTGCCTCATATTCTCCAGTAATGATTTTAAAAAGGGTAGTTTTTCCGGCACCGTTAATACCGATAACTGCTGCTTTTTCCCCTTCATTAATTAAAAAATTAACATTATTTAATACGGATTTGCCGCCGAATGCTTTTTCGATTTTCTGACAGGCTAAAATCATAATAACCTCCAAATTAGTTATATTGTTGTTGCATTATTATAAAGTAGAAATATTTCTGATGTATTTTATCATGAAAGAAAAAATAAGTAAATAAGTGTTATAATTTTTAACAATCTTATTTGACATTAAAAGAATTTTTGTATATAATTGATTCATTAGAGCTTAAGAATGGGAATTTTTTATCAAAGGGAGGAACTTATGCCAGATAGTAAAACAGTTGTAAAATCAGGAAGTGAAAAGTCTATTTCTCCGGCAGTGATAAAAAGATTGCCCCGGTACTATCGGTACCTTGGAGATTTACTGAAGAATAATGTTGTTCGTATTTCCTCTAAGGAACTGAGTCAGAGAATGAACGTCACTGCTTCCCAGATTCGTCAGGATTTAAATAATTTTGGTGGGTTTGGTCAACAGGGATATGGTTATAATGTAGAGTATCTTTATAATGAGATGGGCAAGATTCTTGGACTGGATAAGACGAATAATATCATTATCGTAGGTGCAGGTAATCTTGGACAGGCGTTGGCGAACAATCAGGATTTTGACAGTAATGGATTTAAGATTATCGGGCTTTTCGATGTGAATCCAAGATTAATTGGTATGACAGTGCGGGGCGTGGAAGTATATGATATCGACATGCTGGAAACATTCTTAAAAGAACATGAGGTAATGATTGCCGCATTGACATTGCCGAAGTCGAAGGCAACGAAGGTTGCAGAACAGTTAGTTGATTTGGGAATCAAGGCATTATGGAACTTTGCGCCGGTAGATTTGCATTTTCCAGAAGAGATTCTGGTAGAGAATGTACATCTTGCAGAGAGTATTATGACATTGTCTTATCGAATCCACAGTCACAATCAGTAAGTATAAAGTTTATATTGCAGAAGAGAACGAAGAGATGAGAAGCTGTGTTGTAAGAAACAGATTTTCATCTCTTTTTGCTAAAGGGTGTTTGCATACAGATGGTGATGCAAAGCTTGCTGAAAGTATTTTTCAAACATGTTCTGGAACGATGCAGTTTAACAATATGCTGCATTCTGTATCTTAGAATAAGAAAGGGATAGTTGTTAGAAAGTAGGAGGTTAAATAATGCGTTACGTTGCTTCAAGGGAAGAAATGCAAAATATTGATGCGTATAGTATAAATAATGTAGGGATTCCAGGTATCGTTTTGATGGAAAAGGCAGCACTTGCATTAGAGGAAGTCTTTTTGGAGAGAATACCGACAGATAGCAGGGTGCTGATTGTTACAGAAAAAGGGAATAATGGAGGTGATGGACTGGCACTGGGAAGACTTCTGTTAGAAGAAGGCTATACCGTAGATTTTTATGAAATCGGAGTCATTCCACATGATTCAGATTCCCATCAGATTCAGAAACACATTTTAGAGCAGATGGAAGCAGATTTTTTGATGAAGTTTCCCGATGAGGAGTATGATGTTATCGTAGATGCCATTTTTGGCGTTGGATTAAAGCGAGAAGTGGCAGGACGGCACAGGGAGGTTATTGAGCGCCTGAATCAGATGGAAGCACTGAAGGTTGCGGTAGATGTTCCGTCTGGAGTCGATGCCTCTGCCGGACAGATTCTTGGTATTGCATTTGAGGCGGATATAACGGTCACTTTTGGGCTTCCTAAGGTGGGACTGCTTCTTTATCCAGGGGCAGATGTCAGCGGCGAAGTCATTGTAAAGGAAATCGGTTTTCCGAATAAGGCGGTTGAAGAAATCGCCCCGCAGATGGTTTCTTTCACAACAGATGACCTGGAACTTTTGCCGGAAAGAAAGGCATGGACGAATAAAGGAAGTTACGGGAAGGTTCTTCTGATTGCCGGCTCCAAAAATATGGCAGGGGCCGCCCTTTTGAGTGGAACAGCGGCCTATAAGAGCGGAAGCGGTCTGGTACGCATTTTTTCCTGTGAGGAGAATCGTGTGATTTTGCAGGAAAAGCTTCCAGAGGCGATTCTTACGACTTATGATTCGGAAGAAAAGGCATGGGAACTATTACCGGAATCTCTTTCGTGGGCATCTGTTATCGGAATCGGACCGGGAATTGGACAGAGTGCATTTGCAAGTAAGTTAGTAAAACAGGTTCTTACATTAGGAAAGGCACCGCTTGTTATTGACGCAGATGGGCTTAATAATCTGGCGGCTTTGTTACAAGAAGATACAGAATTAAGGCAGCTATTTCATGAATATGAAGGCGGGATGATTCTTACCCCGCATTTGAAAGAAATGTCCAGATTAACTGGAGAAGAAATTGCAGAAATTCGCAGCAATCTGCCAAAAGCGGCTGCAAGTACTGCAGATAAGGGACATGTTATCGTGCTAAAAGATGCAAGAACCATTGTGTCCGATGGAAGCGTACCTTCATACATTAATATGAGCGGAAACAATGGAATGGCAACTGGTGGAAGCGGCGATGTATTAACAGGAATTATCTGCGGTTTTCTTGCCGGAGGACTTGACATTTTGACAGCGGCACGACTTGGTGTGTACTGTCACGGTCTTGCCGGAGATGCTGCCGCAAAAGAAAAGGGATATTATAGTGTTCTTGCCGGAGATTTACCGAATTATCTCGAAACTATTTTGAAGCGGAAACATTTTCCAGAAGAAATATAAAAAACAAAGGAAATCATCAGAATACTCATGACGTTTGCTGGAAATACTTCATTTAGAAAGAAAAGTAAAATGGAGTGAGTGAAAATGATGATAAAACGTGGAGATATTTATTATGCAGACCTTCGCCCGGTCGTAGGTTCCGAGCAGGGAGGTGTCCGTCCGGTGCTTATTATTCAAAATGATGCAGGCAACCGTCACAGCCCTACCGTAATCTGTGCGGCAATCACAAGCCGGATGAATAAAGCAAAACTGCCGACTCATGTGGAACTGTCTACGACGGAGTGTGATATTACAAAGGATTCGGTTGTACTATTAGAACAGATTCGTACAATTGACAAACAGCGTCTAAAAGAACGGGTATGCCATCTTGACACAAACACCTTAAAGAGAGTAAACTATGCCTTAAAAATCAGTCTGGAGCTGATTACATAAAGGACAACACAAAGGAGTAATAAAAATATGAATTTTGAACCAGCAGAGAAAATGAAGAATTTTGAAGCAGGAATTTTTCAGATTTTAGATGAGAAAAAGAAAGAATTGCAAAAACAGGGAAAGAAGATTTACAACTTTTCTGTAGGAACACCAGATTTTGAAACACCGGAATGTGTGATGAAAGCGGTATCCGAAGCCTGCCTTCACCCGGAGAATTATCATTATTCTTTAGGCGAGACCGATGAGCTTTTAGATGCGTTAGCAGCACGTTACAAAAATAGATATAATACGGACATTGCGAAGAATGAGATTATGTCTGTATACGGCTCTCAGGAAGGAATGGCACACATTTTCCTGCCACTCATTAATCCGGGAGATATCGTGCTTTTACCAAACCCAGGATATCCAATCTTTTCAACAGGCGCATTTATCGCACAGAGTAATCAGTGGTTTTATCCGCTGACAGAGGAGAATAACTATCTTCCAGACTTTGATGCCATTCCTGCGGATGTAAAAAAGGCAGCAAAAGTGATGGTAGTATCCTATCCAGCCAATCCAATCTGTAAGACAGCACCAGACGAATTCTACGAAAAGTTAATTACATTTGCCAGGGAAAATAATATTTTAATCATTCATGATAATGCATACTCAGATATTATTTATGACGGAAGAGAAGGCAAGTCTTTCCTTTCTTTCAAGGGAGCAAAGGAAGTCGGCGTAGAATTTTATTCCCTGTCAAAGAGCTATAATTATACAGGTGCGCGTATGTCATTTGTCATTGGAAATGCACAGGTCATTGAAGTGTTCAAACGTTTCCGTTCCCAGATTGACTATGGTATATTTCTTCCTGTACAGGCAGGTGCAGTAGCGGCATTAAAATCCGATGATGCTGCCGTACAGGAACAGTGCAAAAAATATCAGGAAAGAAGAGATGCACTGTGCGGAGGACTTCGAGAGATTGGGTGGAACATTCCAGACAGCGAGGGAACTATGTTTGCATGGGGGCCACTGCCGGACGGCTATACGAATTCCAATGAATTTGTTATGGAACTTATGGAGAAAACTGGCGTGATCTGTACACCAGGAAGCAGTTTTGGAAGCCTTGGTGAAGGTTATGTCCGTTTTGCTCTCGTACTTCCGCCAGAAGAGATTAAGAAAGCAATTGCGAGCATAAAAGAGTCTGGAATATTAAAATAATTGAAAAAAGATTTCGGTATATTCATTAACACGCTCTGGTACAGTAGCTGATTTTGGAGAATATTGTACAGATTATAAAATAGCATGTTTGTCAATATGCCAGCACAGTAGCCTTTTTATGAAAATATAAAAAATAAAAAAATGGGTGTAAATCGAAAATTTTTGTGGAAAGGTAAATCAGAAAGATAAAGCCAGAATACTTGACTACATAATAAAACGGTGATAAACTTAAAAAAGTTATGCCTATAAGAGTATTTAAATATCATAGAGAAGTGAGGAGAAGATAAAATGTCAGGACATTCCAAGTTTGCGAACATTAAACACAAAAAAGAAAAAAATGATGCTGCAAAAGGTAAAATCTTTACCGTAATCGGTCGTGAAATTGCAGTAGCAGTAAAAGAAGGCGGTCCAGATCCAGCGAATAACAGTAAGCTTCGTGATGTAATCGCTAAAGCAAAATCTAACAACATGCCTAACGATACTATCGAAAGAGGTATCAAAAAAGCTGCCGGAGATGCCAACTCCGTAAATTACGTACAGAATACATACGAAGGATACGGCCCTAACGGAATCGCTATCATCGTAGAAACATTAACAGATAATAAGAACCGTACAGCAGCTAACGTACGTTCCGCATTCTCCAAAGGACGTGGAAATATCGGTACATCCGGCTGTGTATCTTTCATGTTCCAGAAAAAAGGACAGATCATTGTATCTAAAGAAGAATACGAAACAGATCCAGATGAATTTATGATGATTGCATTAGATGCCGGAGCAGAAGACTTCGTGGAAGAAGATGACAGCTACGAAATCACTACAGATCCAGACGCATTTGGTGAAGTAAGAGAAGCCCTTGAAAAAGAAGGCGTACCAATGGCATCTGCAGAAGTAACAATGATTCCAGACAACTATGTAACATTAACAGACCCAGAAGATATTAAGAACTTAAACCGTACATTAGACTTACTCGATGAAGATGATGATGTACAGGCAGTATACCATAACTGGGAAGAAGAAGAATAGTTTAACTCCTGATTTGCCGCAGGCAAAATAGACGCTTCCAAAGAGAGCCGATTTCCTATATTTGTGACTTTAGTCGCTGCAGGTTGAATGTTCGCTTAACCGCTTGCAT
>OLQP01000378.1_pt1 | contig 40299 bp, 25 predicted proteins | sample 1643181 | NCBI WGS metagenome assembly OLQP01 (sample SAMEA3136710, study PRJEB25190) | human gut metagenome | biome: human gut; feature: human-associated habitat; material: faeces | place: Austria | collected 2013 | reverse complement strand
AACACAGCGACTACAGAGCAGATGGGATATGGTATGGTTTCTTTTTTCGTCTGTTTTCTCTTAATGAATCGTAATCCATTTCAAAATTTTACTTTGGGTTTCTACGAATTGTTCATATTCTTCCCGGCTGTTTTGCTGATATTCCAGCGTGATATACTTTGGTGCTACGCGCTCTACAAATTCCCGGACACCTTCTCCGATAAAAGGCTGATGCAGATCAATATGACAGGCATGGTCATATGCAAGGCGAAATAGTTCATAAAATGGAATCTTATCAAAGTCTATCGGATGTTCTCTCCATTCTTTTCGCTGTTTTCTTACATAATCCCCTCCAAGTGACAGCTGCAGGTGCATTCCTTTAAACCAGTGGAGCATCTGTGCTTTTTCGTATTTGTCTATCATTTTATTCAGATATGCTACGGCATCTTCTGGAGTCTTTAGCTGTGTTGTTGTATTCATATAATGTCCGGTATCGAGCATGATTCCCTTTTTTTGTGTATGCATTCCTTCTATAAGCCGGCGGGTAAGGCGGACATTTTTCAAGGTAAGCCCGCTCCACCAGAGATTCTCTACAAGAAAGTCGAATGGATATTCTTTTTCATCAAGGAGGGTATTGATGACCTCTAAGCTTGCATCAATCACTTCTTTATCTGTATAGCGGTATTTATAAATATAGCTCTCCCGGAGTGTCACTTCTGAAACATGGAAAACTACATACTTTGCTCCAACTTGTTCTGCATAGGCAAGATCGTCCCGCAAACTGTTCAGATAAGATTCCCTGCTCATTCCTCCAAAGTATTCCAGCCACTGCTCTCTTGAATCAAATTCCTGATCTAGGCGTTCATAATTCCCCTTCCACCAGTCCATCCAGAAAATATGAAAATACAGATGTACCCCATTCACCATATCCGGCAGAATCTTTCCTTCATCTGGCTCGCCTGCCCGAATCACTTCCAGTCCATTTAATCCTCGTGACTCATAAGACTTTCTAATATCTTCACTATCTTTATAACGATTTAGCATCCCTTCATAAATTGAAAAATTCATGGAACGACATTCTGGTATTTTCTGCATAGTTTCCCCCTTCAATCTCGTATACTCTCAGAATCTTTCTAAGAATACATTTTATCTATACTTATCATCCATACTTATCATCTATGCTTATTTCAAAAATGCCCCATCATTCTGGCAATCTTTCTGAAATTCAAAAACGTCCCAGCTATTCATCTCATCAGATCATATTTTATTTTTATCCGCTGCAGCTTTTCCAACAATGGCTTTGCTCCAATCCACAGAAAAATAAATGTAGAACTGGCATGAACAAGATCTACCGGAATACCTGAAATATAGATTGCAAGCAGTCCTTCCCATGTAAAATCATACACACTCATAAAGAGAGCCGCTGGATTCATGATTCCTCCATAAATGAACACCGTCACAAGGAATCCATATATACAAAGGCTGAGCCGTTTGGTCGGAAGCAGTCCTATTCGGTAAAGGATTCCTGACAAAAATCCGATAAAACCCATCGCAAACATCTGCCATGGGGTCCATGGTCCCTGCCCAAATAAGAAATTGCTGACTACCATCGTCATGGCACCAACTAAGAATCCTGCCTCGCCGCCAAATGCGATTGCACTGATGATCACGATTGCTATAATCGGCTTAAAGCTCGGTATCATAAAAAATGCTGCCCGGCCGGCGGTTGCCAATGCTACCATTGTTGCAAGAACAACTAGCTCTCTCACCTGAGGTTTTCGTCCCTCAAATACCATAAAAAACGGTAATAACGAGTATATAATGATTACCAGGCTAATAAAATAATACTTTCTTGGACCAAAAATCTTTTCAAATACTGTGCCAACGGCGGCAACATCCATAACATAAAATCCGACAGCAATTGTGAGGGGAATCGCTACAAGCAAGAGAAAGAGACTTACTCTGGTACGAACAGAAAGCCTGCGTTTTTCCTGCTTTTTCCAGATTTCGGTATCCATCTCAAACATATCATTATCTAAAATGACATCTCCCGCCCTGCCTTCTCCTGACAAATCTCCTGCTAATTCTTTTAAAGCAGAAGCTTTCCTGCTTTTTGGTAAAAAGATACGCTTTATCTTTGCAGAAATCGTATCTTCATTCACGATCGGAGAAGCGTAAAATTCTTTCAAGAACTCCTGACTTGATTTCCAGTCTGCCATTGTTCACACTCCTTTTTTAAGACATTTCACAACGTCCTCCCCGGTAACCGCCATGGGAAAATACCTTCTAGCCATTCGGTTTGCCGCTGTTGTATAAAAATTATTTCCGGCAAAGAATTCTCCCGGAGTTCCACATGCCACAATATTTCCATCAAAAAATAAACCACATCGGTCTGCATAAGAAGCGCAGAACTCAATATCATGAGAAATCATAAAAACAGTTACGCCCTGCTCTTTGAGTAATGCCAGTATTCCGGCAAATTCTTTTTTAAAATAGCTGTCAAGTCCTTTGGTCGGTTCATCCATCAACAAAAGCTTTGGCCGCAATAACAAAATCTTAGCCAGGGCAAGCCTCTGCTGCTCTCCCCCGCTTAAGTCATACGGATGACGATGCAGTAATTCTTCCAAATGTGTTACTTTAATGATTCCTTCCACCGCATCCTTTTTATCCATGGCAAGCTGATATTCTTCATCCTTTTTCTCTTTTACACCGCCTACCATTTCAAACAGTTCTAATTCCACACTTTTCTTTACAAAAAGAGACTGCGGGTTTTGCGGCAGTACTCCAAGAAAATTGCGGAACAGTTCTTTATCGCTGTAACGACGGATATCCTTACCTTCTAAAAGTACTTTTCCACGATATGGCTTTCTCAAACGGCTCAAAAGTGAAAGTGTTGTTGACTTCCCGGTTCCATTTCCTCCAAGCAATGCAAAGAATTCTCCTCTTTTTAAGGAAAAGCTTAGTCCCTTTACGACATCCGGCAGTTCTTTATCATAGCGGAACCACAGATCATCACACGCTAAGATGATATCTTCTTTTTTCTCTTTAAACTTTTCTGTAAACTTTTCTGTAATCTTAGAAAAAGAAGATTTTCCTTTTTGGGAATCACTCTCTTTTCTATATGAAGAAGATGCATTTGCTGGTGAAATGCCTTTTTTCTTACAAACTATATCCAGCCACTTTCGCCCGTCACGAACAGTAATCGGGCAGGGCTGCTCTGACTCTACTTTGGCATAAACCTGCATCGGTACCGGCATAGCTAAAAACATCTCATGATTGCGCTTCTTTAATTCTTCTCCGATTTCCGGCGGTGTGCCAACACATAAAATCTGCCCTTCATCCATGACCACTACCCTGTCAGCAGAAGGAAATACTTCCTCTAAACGATGTTCCGTAAGAATAATTGTCGTTCCAAGATCACGATTAATCTTCTTTACTGTTTCCAAAAAATCAGAAGCTGCAATCGGATCAAGCTGAGAGGTCGGCTCATCAAGAATCAGCATATCCGGATGCATGGCCATGATAGATGCCAGATTCAAAAGCTGTTTCTGTCCTCCAGAAAGTTCCGATACATTTTTATAAAACCAGTCCTGAATCCCAAAATAACTTGCCATTTCCGCTACCCGGATACGGATATCTGCGTTACTGTATCCAAGGCTTTCCAAACCAAATGCCAGCTCATGCCACACTTTATCTGTCACAATCTGATTATCCGGATTCTGTAATACATAGCCAATCCTCTGACTCTGCTCCCGGTTACTCATCTCCCCGATTGGTACTCCCTGAAAAAGAATCTCTCCTTTTCGCTTTCCATGCGGCGTTAGGGGAGTCTTTAAATGTGTCAGAAGTGTACTCTTTCCACATCCACTCTTTCCGCAAAGAACAAGGAATTCCCCGTCCTCCACATGCAAAGAAACATGATTTAGCGCCCTCTTTTTTTCTTCTGGATAAGCAAAACACAAATCATTGATTTCTAATATACTATTTTTCTTTTCTGACAAACCATTCGCTGTCACCCTGCACCTCCAAACTTGCTTTTTATCTCCTGTATATACGGCTATTCAACTTCCCACAAACGGTACCCAGCCGGTGCTGCACTTTCTACCTGTCCTCTTCTCGCCTTCCACATCCTTCGGTCTAAAATCTCCATCGCTGCTGGCATGATACTAAACAATAAAAAAGCGGCAAAGACAAGCAGGCTGCCTGCTGTAAAGGGTACTCCCTTTACAACGATCCGAGGATTATAAGAACAAAATGCATACCCCTTTGAAAAGCCCCATATCGCTGCTCCGAATGTAATGATCATAAAAATAAGGCACAAAAAATCCCTTTTATCGAAATGATATAAAGAAAAGGCGGTTCTGCCCTTCTCTCCATATCCCCGGCACTTCATTGAATCCGATGTTTCAATCGCATTCTCCAAAGACCAGGTAACCAGAATCGAAAAAATTGTAATTCCATGCTTTGCTCTCTTAATAAGGCTCCCATTCTCTACACTTCGCCCGACACACTTTTGCCCATCAGAAATAACAGATGCTTCTTTGATAAACTTCGGTACAAAGCGAAGGCACATGGAAAGTACTAAAGAAAGTGCCGGGATGATTCTTCCAAAAAGATAAATAAACTTATCTGATGTCATAACAACTGTGTAGCAGGAAAACCATACAAGAGTACATACCAGCATCACTGCCATCACAAGACCGTACACACAACTTTCTAATGTAAACGGATTTCCATTATGAAGATATCCTATAATCGTTACTCCATAATGATTAAACATCGGATTAATTAGGGCAACAATGATCATCATCGGTAATGAGAAGAGCAGATTAAACTTTACTGTCTTTTTCCATCCTTTTAAAACAACGGAATACGCAACAGCGCATATAAATGAAATTGCCAGAATCACAGGATGAACAACAAACATCGTCACCCCGATCGTTCCGCAAAAATACAGCATATTTAAAACAGGATGATATGTCGAAAATGTATCTTTCATCTAAATCAAATCTCCATTACATCAAATTTCTATTATATTAAATCTTTATTATATCAAATCTCTATTTCATACATCCTTAATACATCGAATTATCTCCAACATCCTTACCAAGATTACATGTATAAACCCAGTTGATCACATCGCCGTCCTGTACCGTATACTTACTGCATCCGTAGTTAGGAAACCAGCCATTTACGTTATACATCCATCCGGAAAGCTGTCCGCAGTCGAATTCATACAGATTATTAATTCCTTCCACATAAGCTGAATTATAAGCCGGTGTAAAAGAAGACTCCATCTGGATTCCTGCATCCTTACATACACGCTGTAATACGTCATGTACAGACTCTCCTTCCGTAAATTCTACCTCGGAAGCTGCCAGAATCCATCCATCAGAAGGAACAAATTCTTCCTTGCCACTTTTTAAATCACTCATGTTATTAAGAATCGTCGCGCAGCTGATCGAAATCGTACACGTATGGGAAGAACCTGAAACTTCTTCATCGTTTGCAACATCCTGCTTGCCGGAAGAACCAGAAGAAGAAGCTCCTCCATCAGAAACATCTCCACTTCCTGAACTTCCTTCTTCGTTATAAGAATTCTCTCCTGAATTCCCCGATTCATCACTTCCTTCCGATTCACTGTTCGTTGTTCCGTTTTCTGCCTTATTCGCTGCGCTTGCTCCTTTATTTTGCTGTTCTGTAATACCTCCGATAATATAACAATCTCCGTCCAGAGAAGTTACGCTCATTTTTAAAGAAGTGGTTCCTTTCTGTGGCTTTGTATCCTTTTTGGCAGCAGTCGTTGCTTCCTTCACCTTATCAGACGAATCCTTCTGTGATGCAGATGTATCCTTTTTCTTGGAAGAATCCTCTTCTGCCTGTGCTGTTACCACAACATCGCTCATCCTTGCAAGCTTTCCAGACTGCTCTTTTACAAGATATGCAGAATTAGACTGCCACGCTTCCGGAAGCTGTACCTCTAAATCTGGTACACAGATCAGCCCTTTCCCATACATCGTCATCTTCAATGCATCATTGGCATTGTTCGCCTGCTTCTTTAAATCATCAAGATCTTTCTCTGAAAAATCAATCTTTAAATTCTGATCTGCCGGATTCTGAATCTTTGAACAATCATACGTCCAGATATATGTAATTCCATTATCTGTTGTCCCCTTAAACTGTACCTTTTTATTTTCTCCGGCAACCGTCTTAAACTGTTCCTTTGTAATAATTCCATCCTCCGGAATCTCATTCATATCCGCAAGTGTTGCTGTCTTGCCGGACTTTTTACCGGAAGAACTTCCTCCATTACCGGACTTTCCACAACCGGTTGAAACAATCAATAACATACTCATAAGCAGTGCCAGAACGACACGCATAAATCCCTTTTTCTTCATAAATACTTTTTCCCTTTCTTTGTATATCCTTAGCTTTAACTCTGCTCACTATACACCTTATTTTTCTTTAAAAAACAGATTATCTTTTTAATCTATTCCTTATCTCCGCCTTTTTGAAAATTGCGTAATGCACTTGCAATCCTATGACGCTTTTTATATAAAATGAAAGCAATAATCACTACCACTGCAATAGCGCAAATCCTTTTGACTATATAAAATATCCCTAAACCAGCCACAATCTTTGAGGTATCATTATCCTTTTCGGCTGTGGTGTCCGCTTCCGCTGCATCTGTCTCATCCGCCGCATAAGTATCCGGTACGTAATCCTCTCCGCTAAAGTTCCAGCTTCCTGTCGTTGCCTCTACTGCCGTATCTTTCTTCTTCGCTGTCGTTCCTGTTGCACTCTTTGACGCAGTACTTCCCGTACCTGTACCGGAAGTGCTTCCGGAAGAAAGTGTCTTTGTCGTTCCCGAAGCAGTTGGTGTTCCACTTCCTGTACTTACTGAACGATTCGTTGTTCCCGATGTCGGTGTTGTAATTCTTTTTGTCTGACTTCTTGCTGCTGTAGTTGTTGTTGTCTTTTTGGCGGTTGTCGCTGTTGCCGGTGCAGTCACCACGACCTTACAGGTTGCTTTCTTTCCACTTCCGTCCTTTGCCTTTACTGTAATTGTCGCTGTTCCTGCCTTCTTTCCAGTTACCTTTCCTTTTGAACTTACTGTCGCAATCTTTTTATTGGAAGAAGTCCATGTTACAGACTTATTCGCTGCATTCGTTGGTGCAACCGTCGCTTTTAACGTCTTACTCTTTCCTTTTGTAAGATAGATCGTACTATAATTTAACCCCACTTTTATTACCTTTACTTTAGAAGCTGCCGGCTTTGTTTCTGTCTTTTTTGCTGTCGTTGTCGTTGAAGAAGAATTTCCTCCACTATTACTCCCCGTATCAATCGTCGGGCTGACTACCGGCTTCGTTCCTGCCGAAATAGCCACATCACTCATATCATAAAGAAATGTCTCTCCATCCAAAAATCTACGGTAAGCAACTGTTGCATACAATCCCTGTTCCGTTGCTATTCCATCAATAATGCCACCGGCACCGCCACCATTATTCCCGGCATCAGCAGCTACATGCATAAATCCCCCTTCTGGCATATAATACTGGAATAATCCTGTCATCGGCCATTTCCCATTCTTAATAAAACGGGCATCTTCTCCACAATCTATTCCCACACCGCAAAGAGCTGTGATAATCTGTGCCACACTTTCCGAAGTTTCTGTATTCATCGTGCCAAAACCACCACTGGAAAGCTGATTCTTTTCTATCCATGCAAGTCCCTTGTCAATTGCCGCTGTAACATCCTCATATCCATCTTTATTATAATAAGAAGCCAGCGCCTGCATCGCCATTCCTGTCATATCGGAATCTCCAGTTGTTCCCATCAATGTCCAGCCACCATCCTGACACTGCATCCCTACAACCTTCTTAACAAGTAACTCCTCTGAGTTTTGCTGCACTGCAGAAGGGTCTTCTGGAATCTCATATGCCGGATTACTCTTTAATGCAATCAACGCCCAAATCGTGCCATTATTCCCCTGTCTGCTTACATTCTCATAATCTGACAGATACGCTAACAGATTATGTCCCATCACATTTCTTGCATCGACACCAATCGCTGTTAATGCAAGAATAAGCTTTGAATAATCCGAATACTTTGCTCTTGTAATCTGCCAGTCCTTACTCTCACAGTATGCGATCACATTACTATAAAAAAGATTTATATAAGATTCCGGCACATACAGCCCACTCCTTTTTAAACCAATAACATTCCATATGCTACTGTAATCCGGCTTCGTATCTTTACTTAAGATATAGCTTCTTACCTTAGATAAAACCGTATCAATATCCGGACTTAAGACTTCCGCCTCTGCTTCCGTCTGCACTGCCACTCCTGATTCATCAGACTGTCCCTGTGCCGCATCTTCCTCTGCACCCCAAGCATAAAAACCATAACTTCTTCCAAGCTGCAAATTCTTACGGACAATCTTTCTCTCTTTTTTTGTTAATGTCTGCTCTTGTGTACTTTCCTGTACATCTGCCTCTGTACTTGCTGATGCATCTGCATCTTCCCTGGTCTGCTGCTCCTCCTCTTCCGAAGACTCCGTCTCCTCCCTTTCTGATGTCTCACTTTCTGACGTCTCACTTTCTGACATAGAAAAATCGCCTGTACTCTCTGCAGCAGAAGCTGCCGCGGCCGGTTCTGCCCCATTATCTGCCGCATATGCATAGTATGGAACTATAAATGCCACAAGCAGAGCAAAAAGTACAAGCGATATACATTTTCTTTTTAACCTTTGATACATCTTGTTCATTCTACCCTCTCCTTCACTCATTTTACAAAATATCCAAGAGAAATTGAGAGTTTTCCGTAGAAAAGAAAGGCCCATGCATTAGGTGCACAGGCCAAATACTTTTATAAAACTGTTACATTCTCTAGCCCAGATATTTGTTTTCATTCTAAAATCAAATGGCTGGCAATTCAGAATGAAAATAAGGAGCGTTCCCTAAGTGAGCCTGAGAAGCAAGCCATGTACATATTATAACATAGACTTTTAAAAAAATATGCCAACCAGACGGGTGTATTTGCTTCATTTTAGGAAATTAAGCGGGTGAAATTGTCCTACAATTACTTCACCTTCATTTTCTTTACATTTGAGTAATTACCGTAATAAGTTGTTCCTCCTGCTTTACGATAAGTACGAATCTTGAAGTAATAAGTTTTCTTTTTCTTTAGCTTTCCGGCTTTATAAGTCACTGTCTTATTTTTGGTAATTGTCTTCACTTTCTTATAGCCGCTGTTTTTCTTCATGGACTGGTATACTTCGTAACCAGTTGCATTTTTTATTTTCTTCCATGTAAGCTTCGCCTGATTCTTTTTCAGCTTCTTAATGGATTTTATAGATGTTTTAGATGGGGTGTATTTCTTTTTCAGAGCTTCCTGCTGAGCTTTCTTTTTCGCGGCTTCTTCTGCCTTTTTCTTTGCCTCATCCTGGGTTTTCTTTTCAGCTTTCAGACTGACAATTTTCTTCTCAGCATCAGTTAATACTTTTAATGTATCTGCAGAAATAAGTTCCTTTTGTTCACTGGTTAACGCATTATAAGACTTTCTTGCCTCTGCTATCTGAGATTCTTTAGATAAATCTACTGTACCGATAGCGTTAATTTTCTGTTTTACCTTATTTATTTCTTCAATTTGAGCTATGGTAAGATTATTCTTATTCATAATCTGTTCCAATTGCTCCAAAGCATCATCTACTTTCCATTGCTTTGAATCCAACTTTTCAAGTACTTCCATTGCATAGTTATATCTATCAGAGGCACTATATATATTAAGCCATTTTCCTTTTTGTTCATTAAATTGTGCTACTTTTTTTGTCAATTTTTCTTTGTTTGCAATATTTAAAGCTCTTACACCACCATCTTTATATTGACTGCCTAAGTCTGCTCCTAATCCATATACTGTAAATTGTACTCGGATTACATCCCCATCTTTTGGTATCCACGCTGCCATTCCTACATTAGGAAACTCTCCATTTACAGAATACATCCATCCTGCATTCCTATGATAAGAAAACTCACTCAAATCTGGATATGCTACATTCTTGGCTGTATCATCTGGCGGATAAATAATATCCTCTCCATTTACTTGCGTATCCATATTTTTAATCACATCTGGTATTTTTGTTTTTCCATTATCTGCATTTTTAATTCCTGACAAATACCAACCATTTGAAGTAGTTGGTGCCTCAATTTCATAATTATTATTCTTCAAAATATCTTTTACCAAGTTTGCACAAGTATCTCCTTCATGCAGAACAACCTGCGTTGGTTCAATCAAATATCCTTGACCTATTGTGAATTTTTCTATAGATAATGTAACCGTTCCTATTTTTTCAGAAGCATTCGATATAACTACTGATTTCCACCAACATATTGTTATCATCATTAATAAAATCATTTTAAAAAACACTGTATTTTTCTTTTTCATCGCACACCTCCCTCTTCACAAAACAGGAAGAGAATCCCTCTTCCTGTCCTGTATTATTATTTTATTCTTACTTTTTTAACATTTGATTTTTTACTCAAAACATTTAAATTAGCTGCTTTTTTATAAGAATATACCTTAACAAAATAAGTTTTTCCTTTTTTCAGACCAGAAATAACTATTTTTGTTTTATTAGATTTATTTACCTGCTTTACAAGTCTGTATTTTGATTTTTTACCTTCTTTTACGTAAATCTTATATCCTGTTGTTCGTCTTATTTTTTTCCAAGATATTTTAATCTTATTGCGAGATACTCCATCTACTTTTAAAGAAGTCTTCATCGGACTAGTTACAGCAGTAATAACTTCTGATTGTTTATAAATTCTCTTTCCATTTTCCATACTATAAGAACGCAGATTTAATTTATAAACGGTTCCATCTACCAGTGATTTACCTTTCTTTCCTTTTAATTTCTTAAAAGTATACGTGTTCTGATTCTTTTTCAAATCCGTTACTACAACATATTTCTTCTTGCTCTTATCATATCTGCGGAGTTGATATCCATCTGCAACAGAAATTTTATTCCATTTTAAAGTAATAGATGTAGTAGTCTGCTTTTTAATCTGAATCTGCAGTTTTTGTACAGTTGTTTCATTAGATGGCTTTTGATTGTTGTTTGCCTCTTTTAATTTTTGCAACGCAACTTCTGCATTTTGTAACACTGTTAATACCTCTTTTGTTACAAAAGATTTCTGAGAATCTGTTAATGACTCATAGGTCTTTCTTACTTCTTTGATAAGTTCTTCTTTAGAAAGATCTACATTGCCAATAGCCTTAACCTTTTCTTCCCATTTCTGTGCCTTACTTTTATCTTCTTTCAATCCAGAAATTTTATCTGATGCATCAGATATTTTTTTCTTTATCTCATCTGAAATCTTAAGTTGCAATTCTTCAGACATATTATTATAGAATGTTTGTACTACCTCTACATTAGACTCCTTGTCTAAAGTAATATCTCCTAATGCTTCAACCATATCTGTTAACTTCTTAACCTGATTATCTGGACTATCAATATTTAATGCAGCTTTCAAATCACTATCAATTAACCTGCCGTCATTGCTAAATTTAATTGTTATTGAATATTCTCCTGCATTTAATTTTTCAAGATATTCTTTCTTTAAAGTTAAAGTTTCTTTTTCTGAATCAACTTCATAGCTTGTATCTTCTAAAGTATCTTCTCCATTCATAACAGATGCAATAGTATTTCCATTCAATTTAAGGTTTAATGTAAAATCAGCATCGTTTCCAATTATTGTTTTAGGTTCAATACTAAATTGTGACTTTTTAACAATTTTTACAGTACTAATTGTTTCATTTCCTGCCACATCAATAACTTTTACATGCATTACGGAAGCTTTTTCATCTACTGGTATTTTAATATTTTTTTCACTCAATCCGCATTTATTATCTACATCAATATTGTCATCTTTTGCTGCATCATAAACTGTTGTCCATTCTCCATCATCTGACTGATACAGAATATTACAAATACCACTCGTTGCATCCTTTCCCTTAACATAAATTTCTTTATTATCAGGCTTCAACAAAAGAGTAGTGTTGTTTTCTAAATTCTCATTATCATTTCCTAAGTATAATTCAGGTTTAACATTATCTGCCTTTACAGGTCCATATTCAACAAGTGCATCGGCAGTTCTTTTGTTTACCTCATCTCCCTGTATAACCGTATTACTAATCAAAAGTAAAATATATACTTTATCCTGATACTTATTACGATATACTACTGACTTACTTGCAATATTATTTCCTTTCATAGCCGCATAAGTATATTGGCTATAATCAACATCTGATGAATCTACAATTTTCAAGGCTCCCTGTGTATTTTCTGGAGTAAGCTTTTTATCTCTAACCATAAATCGAACTCTATTATACCAACCATGTGTCGGATTATTCACTGAATTAGGAAATTCTGTTATAGCATAATGTTTTCCTATTTCTGGCTCGCTTATTTTAGGACTCTCAAAATAAACTTTTTTCTTTTTTGAATTATCTTTCTCACTTACTTTTTCGTACAAAGAATAATAAGTTTGTCCATTTCCCGTATATTCTTTTTCTTCTTTTATTTTATTTGCTTTTTCTAAAATATTTTTTAAATCAGGATCTGGCTGTTGTTTATAAATATCTTCTGCATCAGATATTAATTTATCCCATTTACTTTCATCTAAATCATATCTTTGCCATACATTAGAGCCTTGGATAACATCTCCCATTGCAATAACAATATCTTTTAATGTTACACCATCGTTCTTTTTTACAGCTTCTGCTATTGCTTCTTGGTAATTTTTCTCTTGACATATATCCAAAATACCTTTTCCATTATATTTCAGGTAATCCATATTTACTCCAGCACCAACAAATCCTGTAATAACACAACCTGTTGTATTGATATTTCCCCAAGTGCCATCTTCAGTTTGTGCACCCTTCAAAGCAATGATTCCCGCAATATATTCTTCATCTGGAATCAATCCTTTTAATTCAGCCAGTGCCCAGCCTCGCATATCTACACTCTGAGAATTATACAAATCTACTTTCTTTACATAATCCACTAATGCATCTGGAATCTCTTCTCCACAAACTTTCAATGCCATTAATGCCCATTCATTATTTGCATAACCACCAAAAAGTCCTTCTTTATTTTTAAAAGAAAGTAAACCTTCTACAAGATTCATATGAGAATCACCAAAATCATATGGATTATATCCAAGCATTACTAACTGAAGAATCTGTCTTGCATAAACAGTCGCCTGAGTGTAATTTTCTTTTTCAGGAGAATGAACATATCCTTCATCTACATTCACATCTGCTGCCATATTCATAAATACAGACCAACAAGAATTATCCCACATATTTTTTAATTTCAACCTGCTCTGTCCTAAATATGGTTTTAAAATTTCCTGTGCCTTCTTTATCTCTTCTTCATTTTCAGAAGAATTTTTAAACATTGGAACGCTTCCATCTTTATTCTGATAAATAAAATAATATTTCTTTGATTTAATTCCATCTTGTGCAGTAATCTTTACTTCTGCCAAAAAATCATCTACATTAATAGTCACTGACTGTATTTCTTTCTTGTTGATATTTGCCACTGCCTCAGATGATATTTCTTTTATTATAAGTTCTGCATTTTCTACATCAGTTGGCTGTAAAAGATATACCGTCTTTTCTGATGAAAATCCTGTTTCTTTTTTTGTCTTATAATCTTTTAATATTGCATTTTTTAATTCAATCTGTTTCAAGTCACAATCGGCACTTGCTCTTACAATAGAAATAGTATATATTTTGATTGCTCCATTCGCAGCTGTTACTTTAACCGTAATTTTATCTAAACTATCTCCAACAGCTATTGCCGCATACATACCAACCTGATCACCTTTTATTGCCTGCGTATCCATGTATTCAATCTTTGCTTGTGGATCTACAGGAGCAATTCCTAAGATAATCTTATCCAAAGGTAACTTTTTAGGTATCGCAATCGCCCACTGTCCATTATCATTCTTCACTCCATAAGAAGTAGATTTTACAGTTGCAGAACCTAACTGGGTTGCCTCTACATACTTAATATCCGTATCAGAACCTTTTTTAACTTCCGCTTCTGTTCCATTGGAATATACAAGGTATACCGCACAAGAATAGCCTTTTAGATTAGTCTTTTTCAGTCCTTCTGGCATAGTTTCAGAGGCAGTATCAAGAGCAGACACATTCCATTCTGCTGTATACATTTCAATTATATTCAAACCTTTTTTCAGACTTAATACAGGACTTTGAAAGGTATCAGAGTAAGAAGCTGAACTTTCAAAACGTTGGAAATTCTCTCCATTAATTCTCACATAGTTTTCTCCATTGCTAAGCCATTCCATTGCATTTGCTGAATATGATTCTGTTTTCTTATGATTTGTCCACCGAAAAACAGAACATTGTTTTACCTGATCTTTCACAGTAACTTCTCGATAAGAAGTATCTGCTGAAGAACTTCCCTGTATTACTGTATCATTATCAAAATAGTTTATTTCATCATTTGTAGTATCTGCAATATATGTTTCTTTAATATTATCCCAATTACTTAAACCACTAATAAGAACTTTATATTTTTCGCTTACAGTTCCTTTCTTTACTGTTATATAGCAAACAGATGTTCCATTAATATTATAAGATTTCGTTTCTTCTTTTTCAATATTAAAATCTGTTCCATTTCTTTTTACTGAAAATTCTTTTCCTTCAAAATCCGTTGCAGAAATCTGTGCATCGGCATCCGCCTTTCCACTTATTATATATCCATCACCGATACTTCTTTCGTCAACTTGTGCAGTATAAACAGAATCATCTTTTGTATTCTTAGTAACTGTCGCTTCTTTTTGACCGATAGTTACATTACTAATTGCGAATGTTGCAGTTTCTGCTGCAGAAAGTTTTTTTGAACAAGCAAGTGCAATCAATATGGCAAATATAAAAAGTATAATTTTACTGTTTAAATAAACTTTTGATTTTCCCATGTTTTTCCTCCTCGTATATAACAAGAGAAGTCAACTAATCGTTGACTTCTCCCACTATTCCTAACTTAGTCTACTTTCTACCATGTAGTTTCTGTCAAAACATATTTTACGTAAATGCCTTCTACACTAGTAGTAAAACCACCTGCTGACTGATTGCTATAATCATATGGAAAATACTGACTTCCTGACATAGCTACATTTGTTGCTGCTAATGGAGATTCAAACCAAGTATTTGCCTCTGGCGCTGCAGCAGCCCATGAAGGTTTTGTTCCCTGTGTTGTTACAGAATTACCTGCTTTCATGTCAATCATCCAAGAATATCCCTTATAAGAATTAGATGTATATTCTACATCAATGCTCCCCAGCCCATTAATAGATGTAATATAATCTCCATTAGTAGACTTTCCAATTGTTAAACCTGTTGCATCAATAAAATCCATTGCTGTTGGATTATCATCTTCGCTTAAAGTTACATTTCCATCATATAACACCCCAACTGTTGCCGTTCCAGTATAATTTGACGGCAGTCCAACAACTTCTACTTTTACCGGTACGGTTATTTCTCCATCAGCAGATGGTGTTGCTGCCATTGATGTTACACCAAGTCCCATCATCATAACTACTGCGAGCATCACTGCGAGCATTCTTTTTAAAGTCTTCATAAGTTTTCCTCCTTTAGAAACTCTGCTATTTAGATAGCATTCTTTGGTTTTGTCTACATGTTACTAATGGGTCGCGACTCCCATTGCCAACGGATAGCTCCTTTAGCAATATATTGATTTAAAACAACTTCTATACGATTTATCTGCTTATATGCTTTCTCTACTGAACCTTTTTTTATTGTGGTCTCAACTACTCTCACATTATTATCTGCATATGAAATAACTGTATATTGTTGTTTTACCTCCTTTGATATTACCTGTTTGAAAATTACAGATATTTATAATTTTCAAACGCTGTGTCAGGATTTTATGTGTGGGACTTTCGGATAGAAATCATTAGATAAAAACAAAGAAACTGAGACTTGCTTTTCGACTTCTGTAAAGATTTCTCTAAACATATCGAATGAATATACTCAGCACTCCCACCCAAAGTCCTGTTCATTAGAATTCTATTTTAAATATCCTGACTTAAGCTTCTTCTGCCTTTTCACACCTTCCCGGAAGATCCAGTGGTATTTGTGAGGGCATCCGCTTTCACAGTAGGGGTAAGCCTGTGTGGTTTGTACCAACTTTCTTAAAATAGAATGTATTTTTTTGTACATTTATTATAACATAGCTTTTTTGAAAAGTATTCCAACCAGACGGATGTCTTTTCTTCATTTTGGAACCTTTTTTAGATTTTTTTAAAAAAGGCTTGACATTTTTTGCAGAAAAAATCCCGTCAGACTGAATGATCTGACGGGGCATTTTTCTTTTTTGCTTATTATAGATAGCACAACTTTTGTTTTATCTTCATTATTTTACGCTTATCGGAACGTATATGTATACTTTTTTATTGATGTATCTTTCAAAAGTAAAGTTCTGTAAAGAGACCATGTCGCGGTGTTCTTTTATCCAGCCATAAAAAACACATCGGGAAAACATACGGATAGTATCTGCGAGATTATCCACATCGCTTTCGCGGTCTGTTTCAAATACGGCAAATCGTCCGGCGGCTATCTCTATTTTCACAGCATCTTCCGGCACATTCGTAAAGTTGTTTACAACCGGTCCCAGGACATATTGAATATTGATACATTCCGGGTCATGATACCACATGGCAATCTTATCATTTCCATTCGCACTTCCGGCTACAGAGTTCATTTTCTTAAAGTATGGTGAGTCCTCATCGAGCCAGAATGCTACCTGTGCCGGTATATCTACTTCCCGTCCACGATTTGGGATGATCGTCCAGCCAACCATTTTGATATCATCAACGTCCATAAAGGATACTTTCATTTTATCTTTATATTCTGAGTAAAACTGATTTAAGTCAACAACTTCTGTGTTTGCTTTAGCATATTTGGAAGGGCTGGTACAAAAGGCTTTGCGGAAGGCTTTATCAAATCCGTTTCTCGACTTAAAACCATATTTTTTTGCTAAACTGGCCACCTTGACACCCTGACGTAATTCTCTGGCTGCTTTTTGTATTTTCCTCTGACTGATATACGCACTAAGTCCCATTCCAAAATCATCCTGAAAGGCTTTGCGAAAATAGTCTCTGGAATAGTTAAAATGTTCCGCCATCATCTCTGGTGTGATATCTTCTGTAATATGCTCATCAATGTAATTGATCCATGCAATATTCTGAAATTCCATTCGGTAATACTTTGCCGGAACAACGCCGTATTCTTTGCGAAATGCATTAGAAAAAACGCTATAACTTGCAAATTGATATTTGGCACATACTTTTTCCGGATTCTTTCCTTCTTTTAATTCTTCTGCAGCAAAGTACAGCTTTCTCTGTTTTATGTAATCGGTGATTCTCGTTTCATAATAAAGCTGGAAAATATTTTTTAAATGTTTCTCGGAATAATGAAACAGCTTTGCAAGGCCTTTTGCTGTTAAATTCTCCGTAATATGCTCATCAATATAACTAATCCACTCGTCAACTCCATAAATCTTTTTCTCCTCTTTTTTATTTTTCATTACATAATCCGAATGCATTCTTTTTTCAAGAGGAAGATATACTGAATACAGTCCGTTTTCAAAAGAAATAAAATACATTTTCCGATTGTCATAGTGCATTTCACTTTGCTTTATCCAGTCACATAACGCATATTTTATCAACATTTTTATCATATCCGGTGCCTGTTTATCCCAATATTGCTCTTTTAACGTAAAAACTGCATAATCCGATGCCCCAATATCAATTCTTTTCTTTTCACTTTCCTTTCCGGCATCTTTTGGAACTTCCTGCCCGATCATATAAAAGAAATGGTATGAATCATCATGCCACCAAAACTGCATATACTCTCCGGCACGCTCCCTCTCCTTCCACTTTTCCTTTACATCCTTCTCGATATATTCCATTCCGTTTTGAAAAATATCGCCTTCTAAAGGCAGCATATCTGCCTCTACTGTCTGTGCCATTCTTCTCACAACTTTATATTCTATCATAGAACTATCAGGAATCCGTTCAAATGGAAGGACCTGATTTGTATAATCCTCTTCAATATTTAATCCCTGCACCTGTTCCCTGATTGTATCAAGAGAATTGTCAAAGAAAATGTCAGCCAGATAAAGGAATTCCTGCGTAGAGTATGCCAGTCTGCTTGCCAGATCTTTTACCGAAATGCTGTTATCTGTCTGAAGGCACAAAAGAGTGTCTCTCATACGTTCCCATAAAGCTGATTCTTCCTCCGGAAGTGAGGAAAATGTTTTTGTCTCATTCACTGTGTTCATTTTCTCTGTCCTTCTATTATTTCTATTTCTTTTTCTTTCATTTTCTCTGTTATTTTATTATTATTTTTTAATATCCACATATTTTTTAGTTATATTGTAAATCACCACTAACATTCTGTCAATTTACAACTCCCATTACGGACAATCTCTATTCTTCAGATAAACTTCGCAACTCTGGAAAAGTCTTTTTTCTTTTCTCTGATACAATATTTATAAAACATAATCTGTGTATTGGTGTATGATATTTATATTCAAGTCGAGCAGTCGCACCGACTGCACTCATAGAAACTGCGGAAAGGAGAGATCGTGAATAAAAATAATTCTTTAGAAGTAATAAAAGATTGTACCACATACATAAAAAATCACCTTCAAGACACATTAACAGCAGAATCTCTGGCTTCCCGCTATGGTTACTCTCTTTATCATTTCTGCCACATTTTTAAAATCTGCTGTGATATGTCACCGGGAAAATACATACGCCTTCTCCGTTTGGAAAAAGCAAAAAAGGATATTTTATCTGGAATGAGTATCACACAGGCCGGATTTGATAATGGCTTTGAAACCAGTTCCGGTTTTTCTAAAGCATTTCGCAAAGAATATGGTATTAGTGCACGAGAATATTTAAAACAAAATAAAGAAAGTGAGGTTCTTATTATGCTACACGTTGAAATTAAAACATTGCAGTCACAGACAGCACTTGGGTACGAGATTCCCGGCGAATATGACAGTGATTACAGCAAATCCGGTGCTTACTGGAATCACATTAATTTTAAAGAATACCCTGCCTATCCAGAAGGAATCCATGATTATGGCGAAGTTGGACTATGGACCCATCCCGACCATATCAGCGGTGAATTACACTATTTCTTTGGCTTTTTAACTGACTCTACAGAAATTCCGGAAGGCTTCCACAAGGTGGATATTCCTGCCGGACGATACGCAGTTTTTACAATTAAATCACAGGAAACTCCTGAAAAAATGGCGGATGCTGTACGGAATGGCTGGCGTTACGTCTTTACCGAATGGCTCTGTACGCAAAAAGAGTATAAAATATCACATCAGGGGATGTGTTTTGAATGCTATCAGGGAGAAGAAGCATATCTTTATCTGCCAGTGATTGATTTGTAGATTTGGTATAGACGAAAAAAGAAACACTACCATATCCCATCTGCTCTGTAGTCGCATCTGGGATATGGTAGTGTTTCTTTTTTCTGACTATTCTAAAATCCACAGTTGGCAAGAATGGGGAATCCCCTTCTCTTTCCAACAAAAATCATTAATTTGCTATTTTTTATTAAAACCAGACAGCCGCTGAAATAAAATTTTATGCTGAATTGTAAGAAAATTATGATAAATAAAATATTCCCTCAATTCTGTCCTTCGAATTTCTATTATTTTTGCATGACACTATTTTATTAAAACTTTTACATCAAAATGGTATTGTCTTAGCAAAACAAATATTCTATACTACTATTATTATAGCATGGCACAAAACCCTTTTCAAACCATCTATTTTAAATTATCATATTAAAACAACATAACCACGAAAGCGAGGAAACCATGAACAAATTTTATAAAGCAATCGAAGAAAAAATAAAAGCATCCGGCTACCCAAGAGAGATTTCTGGAAGAGACGTATATAATGATATCTGTGATCAGATTGAAGATAAAGAAAATGGAACCTATCTAGTGTTATCCAAATTTGAAGATGACGTGACTTTTGAGTACCACATTACGATTCAGGATGAAGGATTTAATCTTGGGATTTTGACAATGAGAACACCAGAGGGTGTCTTCCAAACAGATTTTGATGAGTAAATAATAATTTTGTACCAGCATCCACAGTCAGCCAGAAAAGAGAGCCTATCCCCTATATTTGTGGCCTCGGAGCAAGGGTTGGATACGAGCGTGTGTAAGCGAGTATTCAAACCGCAGCGACTAAAGTCACAAATATAGGTTCTTTTGGCGAGCTGTCTTTGGCTGGGCAGTTACTTAGTTTACTGCTAGAGCGTGTTTGAAAAACATATCGCTCCAACAGCCAAAAAATTCTTAGAATTTTTGAAAAATAAAAATTTTTATGGAGATTTTTCAGGTTTCCTACTATAATAGTGTTTAATATGGCTTGAACTTAACTGGAGAATATTTGAAAAAGCAAAAAGTAATTTACACATCACATTTGCGAGAATGATTTTTCAAACACGCTCTAGCATGAGCCATATCCGATTGTGTTTGAAGATACTAAAATGATTTTCAATACACACTCACATTACTAGAAAGATAAGACGTGGTATTTTACATACTGTTTTGTAGTGTTACTTATTGTTAAATACCGCAACTGACACATCAGAAATGGAGGAAACAAAGACATGGAAATTGTTTGTTTAGACTTAGAAGGCGTATTAGTACCGGAAATCTGGATTGCATTCGCAGAAGAGACTGGAATTCCAGAGTTAAAGAGAACAACCAGAGATGAACCAGATTACGATAAGTTAATGAAGTATCGTCTTAACATTTTAAAAGAACATGGTCTTGGATTAAAAGAAATTCAGGAAACAATCGCAAAGATTGACCCTATTCCTGGAGCAAAAGAATTCTTGGATAAATTAAGAGAACTGACACAGGTTATCATTATCAGTGATACATTCTCCCAGTTTGCAGGCCCGCTTATGAAGAAGCTTGGTTATCCTACTATCTTCTGTAACTCTCTCGTTGTAGCAGATAACGGAGAAATCACTGACTTTAAAATGCGTTGCGAAAAATCTAAATATACTACAGTTAAAGCTCTCCAGTCCATCGGTTATGATACCATCGCCAGCGGAGACAGTCACAATGATCTTGGTATGATTCAGGCAAGTAAGGCTGGATTTTTATTCAAGAGTACAGATGCTATTAAGGCTGAGTATCCAGAAATTCCGGCATATGAAACATATGATGAGTTATATGCTGCAATTAAGGGAGTAATTGAAGCGTAGTTTGTGATAGACAGACGAGCTATCCCCTCCTATCTGTGACTTTCGTCGCGGCATGTTAAATGTTCTCATTTTTATTTGCCTAAATCCAATCACTATCAATCCCAAAGAGAAAAGCTGCCCTATATTGTGTCCTCGGAGCAAGGTTTGGGTGCGTGTACATGAACGAGCATTCAAACCGCTGCGAGTTCACAAATATAGGACAGCTTTTCTCTTTGGATGCGTCAGCCTATTAATGAATTAAATAGCCATCCCCATCTTTACTGCTTTTTCTAAAAATTCCTGATGATTTTCGAGGTCATCTGCTCCTGCAAGTCCCGGACAAAGGAGTGTTCCTCCCTTATCAAAATGCAGTAACTCACAAAGCTGTTCATAGGCATGAACAACGTCATTAAACATTGCCGAATCTGGATTAGCAGATGCTGCAATGAGATATAAATCTTTGATATGTAAAGTTTCTCTTCCCTTTGGAAAACTAAACTGATAAAAGCGGTCAATCGCTGTTTTAATCTGTGATGTAAAGCCGCTCCAGTAGACAGGAGATGCCAATACAAGAACATCTGCTTCTCGCATTAGTTCATTCATTCTCACTCCGTCATCTTTTTGTCCGCAACAGCCACGCTGCTCACAACTCTTATCTGCATGACAGCCATTTAAGTTCGCAGTTGCTGCATCAAAAACTTCTACCTCGTTCCCTGCAGCTACCGCACCACTTGCAAATGCAGTTACCAGTGCGTTGGTGTTGCCCTTCAGTCTTGGACTTCCCGTAATAATCAATACTTTTTTACCCATTTCTTACTCCTCCTTTATAAAGACATTATACCACCACAAAATGACAAAGGCAATTTCTGAGTTGCGCAGCAAAGACAAGTTTAACACAATATCAATTTTCCACCATTGCGTGCAATTTTCGTTCTCCAATCAATGTCTAATTCTTCATCAGATAGAATAGCTGTATAATTATCGGTATCTCCCCATTTTACAAAATTTCTTTTTCCCATTTTAGAATGATCAATTAAAAGATAATTCTCATCTGAATTTTCAATCACACATTTTTTTACAGCTGCTTCAATCTCCTCTGCTGCAGACGTGCCAAAATCTGGCTCATAACTGGTAGAACCAAAAAAAGCTTTATTATAATGAAAACGGGACAAATATTCCGCCGTAGCATAGTCAAGAGGTCCTCCTACAGAACGGTATAATCCTGGTGCCATGTAAAGATCAATATTTTCATCTCTATATACTGACTCCATTACTGGCATTGAATTCGTAATGATTTTTACCCGAAATGCAGGCATATATGTAAGGATTTCAAGTACTGTTGTACTTGTATCCATAAAAAGTACATCTCCCTCTCTTATAAAAGAGGCTGCCTTTTTTGCAATTCTTCTTTTATTCTCCGATTCTTTCCCCTTCCTTAAAGAAAAACTCTGACAACCTATATTTTGTCTATCTAAAAGTGCCGCTCCTCCATAATGAATTGTCGCATAGCCCTGTTCTTCTAATAAATGCAAATCTCTTCGGATTGTCATTTCTGAAACACCAAACTGATTAGATAATATTTTTACTGTAACCTCTCCATGTTCCCGAAGATTATCAATAATCTGTTCTCTTCTCTTTACTCCAGATAATTCTTTTCTACATTCCATCTATTTTTCCTTCCTTTTATATATAATTATGAATTAGCTAGATTCTTCCATCTATCTCATTTCATAATTATTAGCTATATATTTCTCTTTATCTATGCTATCTTAATTTTACTATTTTTTACTTTTATATTTATTTGTATTTTTTCTGAAGTTATGTATTTTGTCAAAATATAACTCTCTGTACTGATTTAATATCACAATTTAAATATTTTTTATTATACCTTAGCAAAAATGTTTTATCAAACATTTTTTATTCCATTTTTAGCTAAATAAAACGTGTTCAAACGTTTACTTCTGTTCTTTTTAATGATATTCTAGAGCGTGTCTGAAAGACATAACTAATTTTATTAAAGGAGACACCACATATGAGCACATACAAAGCTGTTTTTAGTGACATTGACGGAACACTGTTAACATCGGAACATATCGTATCCACCGCTACCATTGAAGCAATTGCTTCTCTTCAGGATAAAAATATTCCTTTTGTTATCATTTCTTCCCGAAGTGCAAGCTGCATTTACCCGATTTTAGAGAAACATCATTTCCAATGTCCGATTGTAGCATGCGGAGGCGCATGGATTGAGGATATGAACGGTCGGATTCTTTCAAATGAAGGCATGAGCAAACAGACAGCCGCTACTGTTATCGAATTTATGACAGAAAAAAAATTCGATCTCGCATGGGGCATCTATTCCGGAAAAAACTGGATTACAAATGACAGAACGGACGCTCGTATTCTTCATGAAGAAAGTGTTGTGGAAGTGGAAAGCGTAGAGGGAACTGTCGCTTTATTACCGGAAGATGCGGTCGTTAATAAAATCCTCTGCATGTGCAATCCTGCGTGTATTCTTCAGATTGAAGAAGATTTAAAAAAGGCATTTCCGATTCTATCAATCGTAAAATCCTCAAATTACCTGTTAGAAATTATGCCAGCTGGAATGAATAAAGCCAAAGGTATCCGCAAATTCTGCGAACTTTTTAGCATTGCTACCGAAGATTCCGTGGCATTTGGAGATAATTACAATGATCTGGAAATGCTTTACGCAGCCGGTTGCGGTATCCTCATGGGGAATGCTCCTGTTGCTATTCTGGAGACATTCCCCGGAAAGGTTACTCTTGATAATAATCATGATGGAATTCCAGTGGCACTCAAAGATTTAGGGCTGATTTAATTCATTAGGATGAACAGAGGAAAACGTGAAGATTGCTACGTCATATTTGTAACTTTAGCCGTGGCAGATTGAATGCTCGCTCACCTGCTCGCATCCAACCTTTGCTCCGAGATTACAAATATGTGTAACAATCTTTATTTCTTTGCCAAAAGTTAGATTCTATGATAAACTAAAGTGTATTTAGGAATTCTTTCTTTAATAAAAATATAAGGAGATTATATTATGAAACTTGCATTTATTGGAACAGGAAAAATCATTGCAGATGCCTTATTTGCAATCGAACCAATAAAAGAGATTGAAAAAACAGCTATTTTTGCCAGACCTCACAGTAAAGAAAAAGCAGAGGCTTTTGCAAAACAGTATAATATCGCTGAAGTTTATACTGACTATGAAAAACTACTTACAGAAACCACAGCAGATACGGTTTATATCGGTCTTATTAACAGTGCTCACTATTCCTATGCAAAACAGGCACTTCTTCACGGGAAAAATGTCATCCTTGAAAAACCTTTTACTGGCTTTTATAATGAGGCACAGGAATTGCAGCAGATTGCAGAAGAGAATAAATTATTTATTTTTGAGGCTGTAACGGTTCTTCACAATGAAGTATTTTACGAAATGAAGAAAAATGTTGAAAAGCTCGGTACGCTTCGTATGGCTCTTTGTAATTATTCTCAGTACTCCAGCCGATATGATGCATATTTAGAAGGGGATATCACACATTCTTTTGATCCTGCATATTATGGCGGTGCACTTTATGATATTAATGTTTACAATATTCATTATTGTGTCGGATTATTCGGTGAACCAAAAGATGTGAATTACTATCCAAATATCGGTCCAAATGGTATTGATACTTCTGGAACTTTAGTTCTCGTATATGACGGCTTCAGTGCAGTATGTACGGGAAGTAAGGATTCTGACAGCCCAGGATACGTTTCCATTCAAGGTGAAAAAGGCTTTATGAAAATCGACAGCAAGCCAAATATTGCCTCTGAGCTTACTACCACTTACGTTAATGAAAATGTAAAGGAACGCGTTCGTGATGCGGCGGGTGCTATGGTTCGTGCTACAATCACAGATTACTTTACTGCAAAAGAACAGCACCACCGTATGACGCAGGAATTTTTGGACTTTGCAAAAATTATTGACGAAAAAGATTATGAGACTGCACATGAGTTATTAACAGAATCTGTGACTGTGGTAGGCGTTCTTGAAAAAGCCCGAAGCAAGGCAGGAATCAAATTCTGATTTGTAGCGTTGGAGAAATAAACAGACGAACCCTCCTCCCTTGTAATCTATAAAATGCTTCGTTTCACTGCGTCCAAGCTGCTCATCCGCAACTTGAACTTGCTCAAAGGCGCATTTTATAGATTACAGGGGAGGAGGGTTCTGTGTGTTTCAATCCTTAATATTTCATTTTATGGAAAGCTATAATTTTATAGCAAACATCCGCTATAAAACCTTTAAAAAATCGAATTTAAATACTATATTTTTAATATACTGTTATCGATTCACTATATTTCCTCATAAAATCACAGTATTCCGGGAAATCCCCCAATTCCTCCGACTGATTTTCTGAGCTGCCAACGAGCAGAACTCCTGAAGATAAATAAAGCATATTTGTGGCCTCGGAGCAAGGTTTGGATGTGAGCGCTGTAAGCGAACATTCAAACCGCAGCGACTAAAGTCACAAATATGCTTTATTTATCTTCAGGAGTTCGTCTGCTCCGCAGCCTCAAAAATCAGAATTCTTCGCACATTCTTCGCACAGCCCATGAAGTAAATCCCCACTGCATTGTAACTGAAAATGATGTTCTTCCATAATATGTTCTCTTAATTCATCCATAAATCCACAGTCTAAATGCATTACCTTCCCGCATTTTATACATTTTAAATGCAAATGTTCTCTGCAATGTCCTTTTTCTCCTGCATATTGATATACTGCTTTATCCGAGTTTATATCTGAATATTTAATAATAATATTCTCTGCACAAAGTTTATCAAGAAGCCGATAGACAGTTGTTGTATTTACACTGATTTCTTTTTCTTCAAGATGCTTTTTTATATCAGCGGCACTTATTGTAGTGGAACAATTTTCTTTCAGATAATCAAGAATCACTAATCTATTTTTTGTTGTGTAGGATTTTCTTTCTTTCATGATATCTGGCACTTCCCTTCTTCTATATCACTACAAATTATTTTACTCAGATTCTCCTCTCACGTCAATGTTACTATTTAATTCATTAAGTGAACTACAGACGAAGCCATTGCCCCCAATAAGGCATATTTGTGATTTTAGTCGCGGCGGTTTGAATGTTCGCTCATGCGCTCGCATCCAAACCTTGCTCCGAGACCACAAATATGCCTTATTGGGGGCAATGGCTTCTGTGCTGTGGCTGGAGAAGATGAATTAAACAGGGGGAGGGGATTTGGGGACAGAAGCTGATGTATTCTGCTTACTCGACAATGACTGGTAGCAGAGGGTATGATTTGACCTGCCTATATGTAATAGTAAAATGAAGAAATCGGCATTTTAAATTTGATTTTATAAATATTGCGGATGATAACATAATAATTATATCAATTTGCTTAAAATCTAGTATAGTATCCAATCAGTAATAATAGTTTACGAATAATCTTTTAGCAGCTTACAATAAAAGATACACGAATCAAAGTGGGATAAAAAATATCTATCTACAATATTTTGAAAGCAAGCAGAAAACTTCTACCTTTTCCCCAAATCCCCACAACCACTATTTAATTCAAACAAAATCCAGCCAAAGACAGCCCGGGAAGAGAACCGATACCCTATATTTGTGGCCTCGGAGCAAGGTTTAGATGCGAGCGCATAAAGCGAGCATTTAAACCGCCGCGACTAAAGTCACAAATATAGGGTATCGGTTCTCTCCCCGGGCGTCTGTCTCTTAATGAATTAAATGGTAAATTAAAAATGTAAGAATATTGAATTGGGGGGGAGGATTATGGTAAAATAACTTAATAATACATAGAATTAAAAAGGAGGATATGAAAAATTGAAAGGGTTACAAAAGAAAATACTAATAGTTTTATTTGTTTGCATAGCATTATTTGCTTTTTCGGCGGTTGGATTTGCAAAGACAACAGACGAAAACGGATTAGATGTACAGAATTTTGAATATTCGCTCAGTGCGGAAAATAAAATTCATTTGCAGACAGTAGATGGAAAGAATTATTTGTTTTTGCCCGCTTCAGAAAGTGACTTTGATATAAGAAAGCTTGAGTGCGGAGATTTGAAACCGGTATGGGATGGTTTGAAAGAAGAGGAAAAGGGAAAAGAAAAATTAAAAATTGATTTGATTGAACCCGGTGCAGGAAGTGAGGGGGAGATTCAGAGTTTTACCTTATATGTAATGCAGTCTGAGAATCTGTCCACGATGTATTTAACAAGTAAAAATGCAAGTGAGCAGAGCAGAGAATGGGTGGATACTTCCAAAGATAATGTTGCAAAAGGAAGTATGTTATTTGAAACTGCAAAAGGGAAAAGCGTTTATGATGGTGCGCTTACACAGATTAAAGCAAGAGGAAACTCTACATTTAAGTATTATCCTAAAAAGTCTTATCAGATTAAGCTCGATAAAAAGACAAGTTTGATTAAGGGAACAGAAAAAGGTAAAACATGGATACTTTTAGCAGCATATACTGATCCCACTAAAATGGCAGACCAGATATGGAAGGAAGCTGCAGCGGCTACAGGAGATACTTATGCTGCGAAGGAAGAGACGATAGATCTGTATTATGACGGGGAATACAGAGGAACTTATATGCTATCTGAAAAGAATCAAATTAATAAGAATCGTATTGATATTACCGATATGGAAGAAGCATATACAAATGAGAATCCAGCTGGTTACGGAGACAGTGAAAATATGGTAAAGAAGAAGGCAACAAATAAGTATAAACAGCCATATTATTACAGTAAACAGATTATAAACGGAACACAGCAGAATGTAGTAGAACCAGATAAAAAGGGTGGATTTCTTTTAGAAATGAATGGAACTTCCGGAGATGAGATGAGCTGGTTTAAGACAAATAACGGGATTGCCTACAATGTAAAGTCGCCAGAATTTACCGGACAGGAATCTATGAAGTATGTCAGTGAGTATATGGAGGAGTTCACAAGAGCAATTCAGGCACAAAATAAGAAGGGAGAGCATACGGGAGTTAATCCAACAACAGGAAAGCATTATTATGAATATTGTGACTTGGATTCTCTTGCTCGTATGTATCTTTTAAATACAGTGTCTGGTAACAGCGATGGTATGTGGCGTTCTTTTTATTTCTATAAAGATGTAGATGGAATTATGTATGCAGGACCGGTCTGGGATATGGAATTAACATTGGGAACAGGCTGGGTAGATGATATTGCATCGGAGCAGGATCTGATGGCAGGAACAGCACTTGGAAGAGAACTTATACAGATTCCAAGTTTTCAGAAAAAAGTAAAAGAATTATATGAGAAAGAATTTGTTCCAGTGGAACAGTCTCTTTTAGGACAAGGTGGATCTCTTACATCTATTCAGGACAGAGCAGATTATGTGCATGCATCTGTAAAGATGGACAACATTCTCTGGATTCATAATTTAAGATCCGGCTCACCTTATGCTGGGTATCCGAATAAATCCTATCAGGAATATGTAGAGGATAATAAACAAGGTAAATATATATACTGGGATTCTAAAGTATCTTATCAGGATATTGTAAACTGGCGCCTTGATTGGTTAAGTAAACATAAACAATATCTGGATGCAACTTATGCAGCGTTGAATCCTGGGGAAGATGGGATACAGGAATTGACGCCGGAAGTACCGGACGATGATAAAACAAAACCAGATGACAATAAAAAAGATGATAATAAGAAGCCAAATACTACAACAGCAGTAAAACCAGAAATTATAAGAAGTATTCCACAGACAATTAATGCAATTGTGAAAGCAACAGCAGGTAACGTACAGATTTCCTGGAATAAAGTAGCTGGAGCGAAAGGCTATGATGTATGGATTACGAAATGTGGCAGCTCCTATAAGAAAGGTGTACAGAAGACTACAAGAAAGTTAAATACAAAGGTTTCTTTAAAGAAGTTTAAGAAATTCAATCTTAGAACCGGAAGCTGGAAGGTAAAAGTAAGGGCTTATACATATGTAAATGGTAAGAAGAAAGTGTTAGTTACCGGAAGTAATCTGCATTTTGCATTAATTACTTCAGGTCAATATACAAACGCTAAAAAAATTTCTGTCAATAAGAAGAAAGTGAATTTAAAGAAAGGAGGAAAATTTAAAGTTAAGGCAGAGATTATAAAAGAAAGGAAGGGTAGAAAGTTATTGCCACAGACCCATTGTAAATCATTACAGTGGAAAACGACAAACGCAAAAATCGCAACGGTAAAGAATGGCAAAATTACTGCAAAACAAAAGGGCGTTTGCAAGATTTATGTTATTGCGGCAAATGGGGTAAAGAAACGAATTAAAGTAACTGTAAACTAAAAATAAAAGGAAAGTATAAATTACAATAAGAGGGAAAAGTATGAAGAAAGCACGAGTGATAGCAGCAATGCTTCTGGCTGTCTTACTTGCATTTCCAGGTATGATGGCTGTACAGGCTGCAGAGTGGAACTCAGAATTTAAACAGTATAAGAAGACGAACTATAACATAGTTGATGGTGTTACAGAAAGCACTGTGTATATGAGAAATGAAGATAATGATAATGTCATAGCTCATATGGCAACAGTTAAGGCAAAAGGGGATGCGACATTTAAAGCCAGTTATGGAAAGTATTATGAGAAAGGAAGTACAAAGGCTTCAAGAAAGGCAAAAGCTTCTAACTGGAATGATAACTGGAATATGATGACTACAACAGCACAGGCAGCAGCGTATGAGGTTGCCGGTGATACAGAAGGTTCTGTAGTTTTAGCTGTAAATGGCGATTACTATAACATGTCTAATGGATGTCCTCTTGGAAGTGTCATCTGTGAAGGAAATACTGATTTACATCCAGATAATCAGGAGCCATACTTTGCGGTATTAAAAGATGGTTCTTTTGTAATCCGTGATGCAGATGTTCCGAAAACAGATGTACAGGAAGCAATTTGCGGACCATTCCGTCTGATTAAAGATGGAAGAATTATGGAAGAACTATTCTATGGTGATGCAACAGCAATGCCTAGACATTCTATCGGTATTAAAGAAAATGGAGATGTTGTTATCTGTGAAATTGATGGCCGTCAGGAGAAATCTGTAGGAGCAACGCTATATCAGATTGCAAAATATTTAAAAGATCAGGGATGTGTGGATGCGATTTACCTTGATGGTGGTGGTTCTGCAACATTTGCAACAAAGAGAGAAGGAACAGATGAATTAAAAATTCAGAACTCCCCATCTGATGGTTCAGAACGTACCGTTTCTTCTGCATTATTGCTTGTTTACAATGGAAGTAGTGATGGAAAGTTTGATCATGCATCAGTAACACCAGTAAATGAAGTATATACACCGGGGTCAGATGTTCAGTTTAAAGCGATTGGTGTTGACAAGAGCGGTGGATCCGCACCACTTCCAGAAGATGTAACATGGCAGTTATCAGAAAATAGTAAACAGTATGGTACTATTGATGAGAAAACTGGTAAGTTCACAGCGAATGAAACAGCTACAGAAGAACATACTGTTACAGCAGAAGTTGTGAGTAGTGGAAAAGTAGTTGGACAATCATCTATCAGCATAGCAACTCCGGACGAGTTTAAGTTTACAAATGACAATATCAATCTTGACTACGAGGCAAAAAGTAATCTGGGCATTCATGTATACTCTAAGGGCCGAGATTTAAATTATAAGACGGGTGACCTTGTGTGGGAAGTAGCAGATGAAACTGCTGGAAAGATGGATGGAGATACTTTTACTGCAGCGAAAAATAATGATAAGGGAGATCTTTCTGTCAAAACAATTATTACAGTTAAGTCAAAATGGAATGCTGATATTAATAGTAAAGTAACGGTAGGTATCGGTATGAAGCCAGTCGTTGTTATGGACGGCGGAGATAATGATGGCCTTAAGTATGGAAATATTCCATCTGCATTAGCAGAAGCCGGGGGTGGAACTGTAGTAGGATATGACCGGGGAGAAGTAACAGATGATACAGATTTGATGGTGCTTCATTATGCAGATCTGATAGATCCTGATAATTATATCTGGAGTGGACGAGCAGCGAAGGTATCTGCTGAACAGGTAAGCGATGATAATGGAAAAGTTCGTTTCGGAAAACATGCTTTAAAATTGAATTATGATTTTACGAATATAACATCTACAGAAGGTGCCTGTGTAGGATTCTCTAAAGATAAGGTAATTGAAGGTTCCCCAACTGCTGTAGGTATCTGGGTATATGCACCGGAAGGAACACCAAACTTATGGTTAAGATTACGTTGTAAAGAAGCCGGTTCAAACAGTACGAGAACTTTAAACTTCACACAGGAAGATAAGGCAGCAGCATCTACTGATGGAACAAAAGGTGGAATTAACTGGACAGGATGGAAGTACCTTACTTGTGATTTAGCTGAAGCTGGTGTTAAGACACCAATTACTTTGCCAGCAGGAGAAACATTCCGTGTTATGTGTATTCCAAAACAGGAGAATGGCGAATATGTTGGTATGGGTACATTAGTATGTACGAAAGATGACTCTGGAAAAGTGTCTGAAGTAAAGAAAGTAGGTTTAAGTAAAGGTTATATTTATCTTGATAATTTACAATTTATTTATGGAAATGATTCAGCAGACACAGACAATCCAATGGTTACTAGCGTAAAAGGCGGTGCTGGAAGTTTAGAAGAGATTTCTTCTGATGGAAAAACTGTTTTTGACAGTAATAAACTGAACTTTGATATTCGCTTTGATGATGTTCAAAATAAATATACTTCAGGTGTAGATCTTGCTTATGTATACATTGACGGAAAGAACATGGAAGAAAATAGTGGATATCATTGTGAGCTTAATGATGGAATGATTCAGTTAAATGAATTACAGCTTGCGAATGGTACACATTCCTTAAAAGTTCTGGTAAGAGATAAGAATGGTAATGAAGCAACAGCAACAAGAACATTTGAAGTAAAGGGGGATAATAAAGGCCTGACATCTATATCTGTAGATAAAGATGGTGATGAGGCATATCTTGGTACTTCTTATAACTTAAAACTTACATCAAATAAATTAGAAGATGTAAAAGAAGTGGCAGCGACAATTAAAGTCAACAAAGAGACTCCGGTTGAAGATGTTACTTTTGAAGATGCATATAAAGATTCAACATGGAACTATAATGAAGAAAAAGAGCAGCTGACAATTAAAGCAACACGAAAAGATGCTGCTACAGCAAGCGGTGAGGGAACTATTGCACAGATTAAAGTAAAAGTTCCTGGTACTCTTGGAAAAACATCTTACGTTACTTACAAAGTAGAAGAAGGAACAGTTACTTATGTAGAGGATAAAGACAGTTCTGTTATCAATACATTTGCGACAAGTTCTACAAGTGTTCCTGTAAAGGCTACTTATACAGTAAAACCAGAAACAATCATAGTTGGCAGAAAGAGTGGACAGATTACGGTAAAAGATAAAGATGGTAATCCGGCAGCTGATGTAGAAGTATATCAGGTAGTAGAAGGTGAAGAGGATAAATCATTAGGAAAAACTGATAAAAATGGTATTCTTTCTACAGATGCTTTCTGTAACGCAGTACAGAAATTCACTATTTATGCAAAAGGTAAAGAAGGATATTCTTTCCGTGTAAATGGACAGAGTGTGAAAGCACAGGGCGATGAGAGCGGAAAACCATATAATCTCATTGCAACAGCAACTACAGACCCGGCAACAGAAAAAGCATTTTCATGGATGTCTTATCCAGAAGATGCAGATAAGAAAGCCATTGTACAGTATGCAAAGAAAGCAGCATACGATGAGAAGAAAGAAGCAGCATTCCAGAACTTTACTGGAAAGGTTAAGCTGGTAGATTACAGCGGAAGTAGTGATGAAAATAATAACTTTGCAAACTATGTAAATACAGCAACTGTAACAGGATTAGAGACTGGAACAGAGTATGCATACCGTGTAGGTGATGGAACGAACTGGTCTGATGTGTCTACATTTAAGACAAAGAAAACAAAGGAAAATACTAAATTCTTTATTATTGGAGATACGCAGGCTGAAGGTGCAGATCTGACCAGATTAAATGCTATTGCAGATAAAGTATCTTCCGGTTATGATTTCGGTATTCAAGTAGGTGATTCTTTAGAATCTCCAGGACTCTATTCTGGATGGACTGGTATTTTAGATGCATTTACAAAGTTTAAGTCTACAGATGTAGTTCATGTCATCGGAAATCATGAAACATATAATGGTGATGACAAGGCAGAACATGCGAATATTATTTACAATACACCGAATGATAAATACTATTCCGTGACTTATGGTAATGTTTATGTGGCAACAATCGCTTATTCATCAGATAATGCACAGATGAAAGAAGCAGCAGAATGGCTCGCTAAAGATGCAGCAGCAAGTGACGCACAGTGGAAGATTCTTACAATGCATCAGCCGCCATACTATACAAACCCACAGGGTTCTAGTGAATATATCAATGAGGTCATTCCGCCAGCAGTAGACAAGGGTGGTATTGATTTTGTATTCTCTGGTCATGATCATAGTTTTGCAAGAACATTCCCATTAACAGATAGAAAAGTAGCTTCTGATGCAAAAGAAGATGTGGCAGAGACTACATATGCCGGAAAGGGAGCCGTATACTATATCTGTGGTTCTACTGGCGAGAAATCCTACGGTGTAACAGATAATAAAGACTTCCATTTTGCAAAAGCTACGCAGGATTATGAGAATGGAATTTATTTATCTGTAGATGCGACAGAAGACAAATGTGTTATTACAGCATATGACGGAGATTCTGTTTATGATGAATTTACAAAAGTAAATGGATGCTATAATAAAGATACTAAGAAGTTTGAACATGAATTCACAACTTACAGTAATGGTATGGTTATCTGTGAGAAATGTGGAGTAAGAGAGAATGTTGAGACAGAGAAATTCAATGGACTGGTTAAGGATGAAAAATCTGGAAAATCAATGTTCTTTGTTGATAGTAAAGCACAGACAGGTTTAGTTGCATATGCTGAAGATTCTATGTATTTTGACGAGGACGGACTTGCAGTTACAGGTACATTGAAACTTGGCGATGTAGAATACCGATTTGAAGATGGTATATACAAATCCTGTTCAGACAAAGATGCAGCAGAAGTAGAATTTGGATATTGTGGTAATAAAGCAAATGATGTAAATGGAAAGAATCTGATATATGCTTATCATAAAGGCTCCGAAATTCTTAATATTGCCAAGAATCCAGATGTGAAGAATGCAAGTGGTGAAATGAACGACTGGGCAGCAATTCGTGACATTCCATGGCAGACACATCAGTATACAATTAAAACAGTTAAGATTGGTGAGGGAATTACAAACGTAGGAAATACATTTATTAGAACAAATGTAAACCCTGCAGCAGCACAGTTAAAAGATTTAGAGCCAGAGCTTACAACAGTTGAGTTACCATCAACGTTGAAAAAGATTGGTACGGCTGCATTCTATCATGCAACAAAACTAAAAAAGGTTACAATTCCTGAATCCGTAACATCAATTGAAAAACAGGCATTTGTATATTGTAAGAATCTTGAAATTACAATGAGCGGATCAAAAGTGCCAGAAGTAGCATCTAATGCATTTTCTAAATGTGGAAAGAAAGCTGTTTTAAATATACCAAACACAGAAGTATGGAAAGATGCTATTAAAAATAAAAAGATTGTATTCCCAGGAATAATCAAATACATTGGTGAAAACGGTAATGTAGAGAAAGAAGATAAGCCGGCAGAAGATACTACTGAAAAACCGGGAACTACAGCGACAAAACCAGAAACAGTACCGGCCGTTTCTAAAAATGCATTATATGCAAAAGTAAAAGTGAATAACAAGAAGCTGTATTTCTCATGGAATAAGATTTCAGGAACATCTGGTTATGATATTTATGTAAGTAAATGTGGTAAGTCAGGTGGTAAACTGGTATCTGCAAAGAATTTAAAGAAATCTGTAAGAACAGGTAATAATGCAATGATTACAATTAAGAAAGCTGTTGGCAAGAAAAATATTAAGAAACAGCTTTCTTATAAAGCGGTAGTCAAAGCTTATCAGATGAGAGCTGGTAAAAAGGTATATGTAAAGACATCTGAGCAGATGCACTTTGTATTAAAGAATAATAAAACATATACAAATGTAAAAGCTGTTCAGGTTTCTAAGAAATCAATTACATTGAAAAAAGGCAAAAAAGCAAAATTAACAGCATTTGCATCAAAAGAAAACAGAAAGAAAAAACTTCTTAAAAACAGCCATGTAAAAACAATCAGATGGTATTTTTCTGATAGTAAGATTGTGAAAGTAAAATCTTCAGGTATTATTAAGGCTAAAAAGAAGGGCTTCTGCAAAATTTATGCAATTAGCGCAAATGGAATTAAAAAAGTAATAACAATTATAGTAAAATAATATGAGTTACTATTTAATTCGTTAGACAAACTACAGACGAAGCCATTGCCCTCAATAAGGCATATTTGTGATTTTAGTCGCGGCGTGTTGAATGTTCGCTTTATGCGCTCACATTCAACACTTGCTCCGAGACCACAAATATGCCTTATTTGGGGCAATGGCTTCTGTGCTGTGGCTGGAGAAGGTGAATTAAATAGTAAAAAAACTTACATATATTTTACAATAGCTTCTATTTTGATTTTACATCCTTGTGTTAAAGTGATAATGCATAAAGGAAAGGATGGATTGGTGATGGAAGTGCGAGAGATTTATAAAATATCTGATATGATTCATAAAGCAGCAGGATGGAAAAAAGAAAATGTATTTTTATTTTTAAACACTATATTCTGGGCAGTACTTGCTTTTGTTATCGGAGCGGCAGCATTTACTTTGATAACGGGAACGATAGCAGGACATGGTGTAAGTTTATTCTGTATTACAGGATATGCAGGAATGATAATAGGATTTTTTGGCGGAAGCTATTATCTCTACAGAAAAGAATGAGTTGCTATTTAATTCATTGAGAGACAGACGCCCGAGAAGAAAAACAAATACCCTCTATTTGTGACTTTAGTCGCGGCGGTTTGGATGTTCGCTTATGCGCTCACATCCAAACCTTGCTCCGAGGCCACAAATAGAGGGTATTGTTTTCCTTCTCGGGCTGTCTTTTGTTTGAATTAAATAGGGTATTGTCTCTCTTTGGGAGCGTCTCCTTGCCTGCGGCAGGCCAGAATTTGCCATAGTGTATATAGAAATTTCGGGATTACAAGCAAATATATTTACAAAAGTAAAAATAAAATCAAAATTATGCCTAAAAATTCACCAAAATATTTGGATAAATTGAAAGAATGTAAAAATATAAGCCATATTTTTATTGACAATCTAAAAGGGAGAATTTATAATAGAAAATAGTTACGGGAGGGATAAATTATGAGAAAGGTAATTGATGACCCACGCCTTATGGTTCGGGTATGCGATTTATATTATAATCAGGGTATCAGCCAGCAGCAGATTGCCAAAGACTTGAATTTGTCCAGACCTACGGTGTCGAGGGTACTGGCACTTGCCAGAGAACAAGGCATTGTAAAGATTAGCATTTCGAATGTAGATGCAGTGGAACATTGGGAACTTGAGCGTAAGCTTGAGAAAGAGTATGGACTTCAGGAAGTGATTATCGTTGGGGAGAATTCTTCCGAGGATAAGATGAAGGAAGCATTGGGAGAGGCAGCAGCCAGATATCTGGAGTATACAATTAAGGACGGGAATACCGTGGGAGTTTCTATGGGTTCTACCTTATATGAAGTTATTTCCCATGTGATGCATCCGGAAGCGAAGAGAGTTACTTTTGTTCCTATAGTTGGTGGTGTCGGAAGAGTTCGTATGGAACTTCATGCGAATAGCCTGGCAGAATCATTGTCCCGTATATATGATGGAAAGTTTGTACCACTACATGCACCCGCGCGTGTTTCAAGCAGGAATATTCGAGAGGAGCTTTTGAAAGAAGAGACTTTATTACCGGCGATACGTTTGACACAGAAACTTGATATTGCTGTAGTTGGTATCGGTTATCCGAATGAGAAGTCAGCAATCATGGCAACGGGATATTTCAAGGAGAATGAGATTGATTCTCTGATTAACCGTAAGGTTGCAGGAGAACTGTGTATGCAGTTTTATGATATTAAGGGAGATACTTCTCCATATGAAGATGATAATAATGTAATTGGAATGGATATAAGTAAGCTTCGTACCGTTCCACGCTCCATTGGTATTGCCGGAGGTATTGAGAAGCTCCGAGCTATCAGAGGAGCGATTAATGGTCATTATATTAACACGTTAATTACAGATATCCAATGTGCGGAGGCACTGATATCTGAATAAGATATGAGGATGAGACGGATTTGTTTCAGAACTCATATGAATATATTTTAGTTATATTTAATTCATGTTTTTAATCAAGGGGGTAAATGTCATGGATGAAATTCTTAACCTGTCAATTAACGAGATGCCACAAACTGAGTTTGATTGTTCTTGTGGAAAGCACCACAACTTTAGTGTACATGATATGTCAATCCGTAAAGGAGCGATTGAAGATTTACCTAAGATGGCAGAGCCATTTAAAGATGGTAAGATTCTTGTAGTATTTGATAACCATACTTATAAAGTAGCAGGTAAGAGAGCGGTAGAACTGTTAAAAGAGAATGGCTTTAATGTTAAGGAACTGTTATTTGACACAGGAGATGACATTTTAATTCCAGACGAGAAGACTCTTGGAAGAATAGTACAGGAGCAGGATTTAGATACAAGCCTTATGGTAGCAGTTGGTTCTGGTGTTATCAATGACTCCGTTAAGTTCGTAACTTCCCGTTCCGGACTTCCTTATATCATTGTTGCAACAGCTCCATCTATGGATGGATATGTTGCAGATGGCGCACCAATCTTTTCACAGGGATATAAGTATTCTCCAGTAGCACATCTTACATACGGACTTGTTGGAGATACAGATATTTTAAAGACTGCACCACAGGATTTAATTCAGGCAGGTTACGGTGATGTTGTTGGTAAGATTACTGCAATCGCTGACTGGGATTTAGCAGTTAAGGCAAATAACGATTATCGCTGTGATACCTGTGTTACATTAGTTAACAGAGCATTGGACAAATGTTTTGCAAAAGCAGAAGGATTAAAGGACAGAGATCCAGAATCACTTGGAGCTTTATTAGAGGCATTAACATTAACAGGTGTTGCTATGGCATTAGTTAATATTTCCCGTCCAGCATCAGGAGCAGAGCATATGTTGTCTCATTTCTGGGAGATGGACTACATTGCACGCGGCTTAAATCCAAATCACCATGGTATTCAGGTTGGTGTTGCAACTCCAATTATTGCACGTTTCTTTGAAGAATTAGCAGATATCCTTCCAGAAGGAACTGGAGCACTTTGCCCTCCTCACGAAGAGATTGAGGCACTTTTAGCAAAAGGCGGTGCACCAACAAGTCCAAAGGATATCGGTATCAGCAAAGAACTGTTCCACGACAGCTTACTGAAGGGATACACAGTACGTCCTCGTTACTCCATCATGCAGTTCGCAAAGGATAACGGCCGTCTGGAAGAAATCGCAGATAAGATTACAGAAGAGATTTACGGATAAAAAATAATAAATGCACTCTCGGAGTCTTAAGGTATTTCTAGCTATAACTGGATTTGGAATCATAATTTTAGATATATAAAATCAAGTATGAGTATTCAGTATTTTAGATATAAAGATTCAGGGAGTGTATATAACAGGTAAGAGGTAGATTTTATGCAGAAAAAGGAAGACGCATTAAAAGGCGTTAAACTATTTGTCCTTGATATGGACGGAACAGTATATTTAGGAAATCACATGATTGATGGAGCGCTGGACTTCATACACGAGGTAGATGCTTCTGAAGACAGAGATTATATTTTCTTTACAAATAATGCTTCCCGTGTTCCATCTGTTTATGTGGAGAAGCTTCATAAACTGGGCTTGGATGTAGATGAGAGCAAGGTAGTAACAGCCGGAGATGTATGTGCAGAGTTTTTGAAAGTGAATTATCCGGGAGCAAAGGTTTATTTAAATGGTACCCCTGTTCTTGAAGAAAACTGGAAAGAAAAAGGAATTCATCTTGTGGAAGAAGATCCTGATGTAGCGGTACAGAGCTTTGATACGACATTAACTTATCATAAGTTAGACAGAATCTGTCATTATGTAAGGAATGGTGTTCCTTTTATCGCAACGCATATGGATACCAACTGCCCAACGGAATACGGATTTATGCCAGACTGTGGAGCAATGTGCAGCCTGATCACAGATTCAACAGGAGTGAAGCCTCGTTTCCTTGGAAAGCCATGGAAAGAGACTGTGGATATGGTTGCAGAAATCACTGGATATAAAGCAGAAGAGATGGCATTTGTGGGTGACCGTTTATACACAGATGTGGCAACAGGTGTTAACAATGGAGCAAAAGGATTCCTCGTTTTAACTGGTGAGGCGGATATGCAGACTGTAGCAGAATCTGATGTAGAACCGACTTGTATTTATGATTCTTTAGGTGAAATGAGAAGATATTTATAAGATAATCTTTTGCTAATTGATTCCAGAGAATTTATAGTATAAAATATTAAATAAAAAAGCAGATTTTCTGCGGAAAAAGGAGAATTTAAAATGAAAATAGTATTTGGATGTGACCCTAACGCAACAGAATTTAAATTACAGTTAATGGAGTATGTAAAAGGTCTTGGACATGAAGTAGCAGATTTAGGAAGCGATGATCCTATCTATGCTAATACAGCAATCGAAGTAGCAAAAGCTGTAGCAGCAAAAGAATACGATAGAGGAATTATTGTTTGTGGAACAGGTATTGGTGTTTCTATTGCAGCAAACAAAGTAAAAGGAGCTTATGCTGCATGTATTCATGATGTATACCAGGCTCAGAGAGCACAGCTTTCTAATCATGCAAACATTATTA
>OLQP01000365.1_pt1 | contig 41494 bp, 44 predicted proteins | sample 1643181 | NCBI WGS metagenome assembly OLQP01 (sample SAMEA3136710, study PRJEB25190) | human gut metagenome | biome: human gut; feature: human-associated habitat; material: faeces | place: Austria | collected 2013 | reverse complement strand
CTCCAGTAAGACGAGTTGAGATTCCCAAACCAGATGGTGGTGTGCGAAAGCTTGGTATACCAACGGTGATAGACCGTACAATCCAACAGGCAATCACGCAAGAGCTAGTGCCAATCTATGAACCGCTGTTTGCAGATGGTAGCTTTGGCTATCGTCCGGGCAGAAGTGCGAAGGACGCAATACAAAAAGTGAAAGAGTATGCAGAACAAGGATACACATATGCAGTATCCTTAGATTTATCAAAATACTTCGACACACTGAACCATGAAATTCTCCTTAACTTACTCCGTAAGAATGTAAAGGACGAACGGGTGGTGCAGTTGATTAAGCGATATCTGAAAAGCGGGGTAATGGAGAACGGAGTAGTCATGGAAACAGAGGAAGGTTCGCCACAAGGAGGAAATCTATCCCCACTACTGGCGAATATCTATCTCAATGAGTTTGACCAGGAGTTTTTGAAGAGAGGAGTCCCATGCGTCAGATATGCAGATGACATCGTGCTCCTTGCGAAGAGCAAACGGGCATCGGAGAGACTTCTGGAAAGCAGTACGAAATACCTTGAAGAGAAACTGAAACTTACAGTCAACAGAAAGAAAAGCCGTACTGTCAGTGTGTTTGCAATCCGAAATTTTAAGTATCTAGGCTTTGCATTGGGAAGGAATGGAACGGGTATTTATGTTCGCGTTCATCCAAAGTCATGGAGAAAGTTTAAGTCGAGACTGAAAGAGTTGTCTTCCCGTAAACGATGTCAGTCAATCAAGCCAAGCCTTGAGAAAATCAAGATATATGCAAGAGGATGGCTGAACTATTACGGAATAGCAAGCATGAAGAACAACATCGAAGAGATCAACGGATGGCTCTACCACAGAATACGCATGTGTATATGGAAACAGTGGAAACTTCCAAAAACAAAGAAAAGAAATCTGATAAAGATGGGAGTACACGAATACTATGCGAATATGGCGGCAAACTGCCGAAGAGGACACTGGTATTGTGCGAATCTGACAACAGTTAAGAAAGCCATGACAAAAGAGAGACTGATAAACGGTGGCTTCTATGATTTAGCCACAGCCTATCAGTCCGTGCACGTCAACTATTGAAACCGCCGTGTACCGAACGGTACGCACGGTGGTGTGAGAGGACGGCGGTTAGTCACCGCCTCCTACTCGATTGGATTTGTGACACGTTTTTTTGCACAGAAGGAACTAAGCGAATGAAAAGCCAGTTTCCAGACCAAGGAGAAAGCTGGAAGATGTGGTTCAGTGGAGAAGATAGACTGAGAAAGGGAGCCAAAGGAGATGGAAGAACAAAAGCAGGCAGAGCAGCAATGGAATAAAATCCGCCGGGAGCGAATAAACATTTTGAAAGAGGCTCCATCAGAGGAGAATCTGTGGCAGGCAGTCATGGCATTTCAGGATTATCCATTCAAAACAGTAACGGGGCTGCCATTTCAATATACACTGAAAACAGGCAAAAACGGAGAATGGACAAAAGAGTTATGGATCGACCGCAGAGAAAAGAGCAAAAGTCTGTCGTGGAGCAGCGTGGTACTGGCATTTAAAAACAGCCGGAAAACAACAGAAATTGTGAAACGGCCGAAAGCACTTGGAGATATCCGTGGGATTTCCTATATTTATCCGATTTTGTGGAGACTGGGCCTGATCAGGGTACCGGAGAAATTTGAAGAAAAGATGGCATGCGATGATGAAAAGAATGCAAAAGGGTAGATGAGGTTTCGGGCGGTCAACCGGAAATGCTGTGATCGTCCTGAGAAGGATTCCTGTTTTCTAAAAACTGCCGGAGGCGCCGCTCTGATCTGGCACCGACCAGGATACAGCAGTAGAGAATCAGAATATACAGGAAAAGAATCAAAATGCCGATAGTGATAAGAGTCAGTTTCATGGTATCATTGTCCTTTCTGAAAGTATGGTAAGCTGCGTTCGACCTGAACGCAAAGAGCATATATATCGTGTCTGAAGAGAGCTTTTTCTCTCGAACCATGTTAGTATAAGTATATGGAGATGCCAGGGAAAATATGTATTTGCTTATGAGCAAGTAACAAAGCGGATTGCGAATATCCGCTTGACAGATATAAAAGGAAAAATGGAAGAGAGAAAAGAAATGGAGAGGAGGAAATGGAAAATTTGATTGAATTATTAAAGAAAATCATAACAAATGTCCTGACGGCACTTTATCAGCCGTTCTGGTTTGCAGTTATTCTGACTGTATTTCTGTTGTTTTTTTATCTTTATGCCTATAAGCCGATTGACACAGGAAAGGGCATCCGGGCAGCATTTCGGGCATGGTGGCAGGAATTTCGAACTTCACTGTTCTTTCGAAAACTCTTTTTGCTGACGTTTTTTACAGTGATGATCCTATTTCAGACACTGATCAACCGAAATATGTGGATCAATCCGCTGTCGGATATTATGGGAGGCTGGTGGATCTGGCACACGGCGGCAGACGGCACGGTCACACTGACGACGGAATGCTTTGAGAATATCGCACTGATGCTTCCATTTACGGCACTGCTTTTGTGGACAGTGGCAGAAAAAATATTTTACGGCAGAAAGATAACGTTTGGGAGATGTGTATGGATATCAACGAAAACAGCCTTTCTGTTTTCGCTGGCGATTGAGTTTTTGCAGCTGTTTCTGAGACTTGGAACATTTCAGCTGTCAGATCTGTTTTACAATACTCTGGGTGGTGCATTAGGTGGAATGATTTACTGGATCTGCTGGAAAATCCGGGGGAAAAAACAAAAAACAGGAAAATAAGAAAAATCAGAATAACAGATCAAATGGAATCCGGACAGAGCTTCGGATCCTTTTTCTTTACATAAAGATGTACAGATGAGCAAATCGGGAGGTTGAAATATTCAAACCTCCCGACCTACAACAAAATTTGAGAAATATAAAAATATGGATGACATTATTATATTACGCTTTTTTCGATTTGTAAAGAGCAAATATACCAAAACTTACAAAAAATATTGCGGAAACTGTAATTGGCCATGTGGAACGGGCACCGGTCTGCGGTGAAACCTGGCTTGTTCCAACGGTCGCACCCTTTTCACGGTAGATCAGAGCCATAACAGATGAACCGGCATGGAAATAAGCGGCTACCTGGTTATCACTGATCTTTTCGCCCTGAAGAACTTCCCAGCCATGCTCCGGACAATAGTAGAGGATATCCACCTGGATGCTGTCCGTCATATTATTTGCTACAAAAGTAACTCTGACCGGATCATCAGCTGTCGGTGTCACACTGTCAAAAGTAATATCCATGACCGGAGAAAGGAATTTGTACGTGCTCGGATCGATATTCTTTTTTAAAACATTGCTTTTGTCGTAAAGATTGATTGAATCTGGAAGGTCATCTCCAAAAGCATCTTTTACAGTAGTACCTCGTCTTGCATTGTTCAGACGATTGATGATTCGTTGTAATTTTTCACTGTATTTACTTAAATCTACAGCACTTAAAGTTACTTTGCCGCGGTCAGAAGATGCATTCGGCATATCAATCGAGCCGACAATGCTTCCAGCAGCGAAGACATTCAAAGATAAAGCAAGAACTGCGATGACAGCTGTGAATGCCTTTAAGAAAGTTTTTTTCATTTCTCACGCCTCCATTTGAAATTTAATATACAATAAACGATTGCTTATCGCTTATTCTAACACGAGTCGGCAGAAATCGCAAGTAAGAACCGTATTTTAACAGGCAAAACATATTTATCTGCTGATTCAAAAATTAAGAAAATTTTTATAATATCTTGTCAAGTACAGAATGATAGTATATAATGAAAAACGATTAAAGAAGACCAAGACGGAAGAAAAAGAAGATCAAGGGAGCGTGCGAGTATGAAAAACAGCAAAATACAGAAACTCAAAAAAAGGGGGAGTACACTTCTTCTCCTGGTTTTATTTATGTGCGTTTTAGCAACGGTAGTGTCTGTGATTTTGGTGAGCAGCCCTGTGCTTGATGCACAGTATAAAACTGTAGGCTGCATGGTGATCGATAAGAAGAATGCAGTAATTGCGGCGATGGCGGCAGTGTTCTGTGGTATAGCAGGATTTGTGATCCGACATCATGCGGCAAGATGATGGAAACTGACTGTTGAAAAATAGTCAGTTTTTTGACGAACAGAGCAGAAATGAAACAGAACAGGAGATATTTAAAATATGAATTACATCAGTCAACAAGAACCAAATCAAATGTGGATCAAAAAAGTATTGATGCTGGTACTGGCAGACATATTGATCGTGTTGATTTCCTATTTTATGGCTCTGCTTTTGAGATTTGACTTTGTGTTTTCAAGTATCCCGGAAGAATATCTGATGGGATATCTGTGGTCCATGCCATTTTGGATCATCAGCACGATCGTCATATTTTATATCTGCAGGCTATATCATAGTATATGGAGACTGGCAAGCGTAGCAGAGCTTCAGATGATCCTGATTGCATACAGCATACTGGCAGTGGTTTATTCACTGGGTATGCTGTTCATGCAGATGCATATGCCAAGATCCTACTATTTTATCGGATTTCTGTTAAACTTTCTGATGACAACCGGGCTGCGTTTCTCCTATCGTCTGATGCGGTTCTGGGTGAACAGCAGAAATACCAATGCAGATGCAGGCGGTGAAATGCATGCAAAAGACCATGTGATGGTCATCGGTGCCGGAGCAGCAGGTCAGGCATTGATCAAAGAAATCATCAATTCAAAAAAACTAAATACACAGGTAGTCTGCATTATCGATGACAACCCAACCAAGCATGGACGTGTTCTGGAGGGGATCACCATTGTCGGTGACCGCTATTCCATTCCGGAAATGGCAAAGAAATATAAAGTTGACCGCATTATTTATGCAATCCCGGAAGCAGCGGCAGATGACCGCAAAGCCATCTTAAATATCTGCAAGGATACCGGATGCCGTCTACAGACTGTACCGGGCGTTTACCAGCTGGTAAACGGCGAAGTCAGTGTCAGCAGACTTCGCAATGTCGAGATCACAGACCTGCTTGGACGTGCTCAGGTGCAGGTAAACATGGATGAAATCTATTCCTCTATTCAGGGAAAAACCTTGCTGGTGACAGGAGGCGGAGGCTCCATCGGAAGCGAGCTCTGCAGACAGATTGCAGCATCTCATCCAAAGAAACTGATCATCTTTGACATGTATGAGAACAATGCCTATGAAATCCAGCAGGAGCTTCGCAGAAAATACGGCGACAGCCTGGATCTGGAAGTTCTGATCGGATCGGTCCGCAATACGAACCGCGTTCGTTCCATCATGCAGAAATACAAACCAGATGTCGTATTTCATGCGGCAGCACACAAACATGTGCCGCTGATGGAAGACAGTCCGAACGAAGCAATCAAAAATAATGTTATGGGTACATACAAGACAGCTGTGGCAGCATCCAGGGCAGGAGTTAAGAAATTTGTTCTGATTTCCACAGACAAAGCCGTCAATCCGACCAACATCATGGGAGCCTCCAAACGCCTCTGTGAGATGGTCGTGCAGATGATGAACCGCCAGTGCAAAGACACCGACTTCGTGGCAGTCCGCTTCGGAAACGTGCTTGGCAGCAACGGAAGCGTGATCCCGCTCTTTAAGAAACAGATCGCAGAGGGCGGTCCGGTGACCGTCACCGATAAAAATATCATCCGCTACTTCATGACAATCCCGGAAGCCGTGTCACTGGTCCTTCAGGCAGCACATTATGCAAAAGGCGGCGAGATCTTCATTCTGGACATGGGCGAACCGGTCCGGATCGATGAGATGGCAAGAAACCTGATCCGCCTGTCTGGATTCACACCGGATGTAGACATCAAAGTCGAGTACACCGGCCTGCGTCCGGGCGAAAAACTTTTTGAAGAGCTCCTGATGGCAGAAGAAGGCATGCAGGAGACACCAAACAAACTGATCCATATCGGCAAACCGATCGAGATGGATGACGTAGCATTTAAAAAGAAACTCAGACAGCTGGATGAAGCAGCATACCAGGAAACAGACCGAATGAGAAAACTTGTGGCAGAAGTCGTGCCGACGTATCATCCGGAAAATGGCGAACATGTAAAAGTAAAAGAGGCATAGAGATGAAGAAATTTGAAAAGAAAGTCTGGCTCAGTTCACCAACGATACATGATGAAAAAAATATAAGAGGATGAAACTTTCTTGATTTTTAGTGTGTGGAGAACAATGGAAATTTGTAAGATATGGGACAGCTTATTAAAATAATTAATCTTGCAGAGAATATAATTCGCTTGTCTGGAGTACAGGGAATAACCATACAAAAAATTAGATTGTGTCCGGGTGAAAAAATTGTATGAGGAACTTCTGGTTGAGACGGAAAAACTGGATAAAACAGATAACAGCATGATTTTCATCGAACGCGATACACCACCGAGTGCGGAAGAAATTCAGCAAAAATTAGAGATGCTGAAAGAAGCTTGTGATACAGGTGATGATTTGATTGCGAAAGAAACACTTAGGAAAGTTGTTCCAACATTTAAAAAGCCAGAAGAAGTGAATAGGGAAGTTGCTTCTCTGGAAGAAAAGAAAGAAAAAGAGCATAAGAAAACAGGTATAAAAGTAGCAATGCTTTAAAATAAAAAGTTAACTTAGCTGAGATATGAGTTGACGGTTATTGGACATTAATAAGAAAGGTGAATACGATGATTACTCCATTCGAAAATAAGATTTGGTTGTCATCACCAACGATGCATGGTGATGAATTGAAATATGTTACAGAGGCATATGAAACTAACTGGATGTCAACTGTAGGAAAGAATATTAATGAGGTAGAAAGAGCGGTAGCAGAAAAGATAGGTGTTCAGTATGCTGTTGCTTTGTCAGCTGGAACGGCATCACTCCACCTTGCTGTTAAACTTGCGGGAGAGTCTATGTATGGACAGCCGGAAATCGGTAAAGGCACTTTGTTTAATAAAAAGGTATTTTGCTCAGATATGACTTTTGATGCTACAGTTAATCCAGTGGTGTACGAAGGGGGAATTCCGGTTTTCATAGATACAGAAAGGGATACTTGGAATATGGACCCAGTAGCTTTAGAAAAGGCATTTGAGATTTATCCGGATGTCAAAGTAATTGTAGTGGCACATTTATATGGAACTCCAGGAAAGATTGATGAAATTAAGGCGATAGCAGCAAAATATGGAGCTGTAATAGTGGAGGATGCAGCGGAGTCTTTAGGTGCTACATATAAAGGAAAACAGACTGGTTGTTTTGGAGATTATGCTTGCATTAGTTTTAACGGAAATAAAATTATTACTGGATCATCAGGTGGGATGTTCCTTACTGATTCCAAGGAAGATGCTGAAAAGGTACGGAAATGGTCAACACAAAGTCGTGAAGCTGCACCGTGGTATCAGCATGAGGAACTGGGATACAATTATCGTATGAGCAATGTTATTGCTGGTGTTGTACGCGGACAGATTCCGTATTTAGAGGAACATATAGCACAGAAGAAAGCAATCTATTTGCGATATAAAGAAGGATTGAAAAATCTTCCGGTACAGATGAATCCATATGATGAAAAAAACAGTGAACCGAATTTCTGGTTGAGCTGTATGATTATCAACAAAGATGCAATGTGCAGACAAGTTCGTGGTGAGCAAAAAGCACTTTATGTCAGTGAATCGGGAAAAAGTTGTCCAACAGAAATTTTGGAAACATTGTCAAAATACAATGCAGAGGGACGACCAATCTGGAAACCTATGCATGAGCAGCCTATATTTAGAATGAATCCGTTTATTACAAAAAATGGAAATGGAAGAGCGAAAACCAATGCGTATATTGAGGGTGGCTGCGAAGATGTAGGTATGGATCTGTTTGAAAGAGGACTGTGTTTGCCAAGTGATAATAAGATGACTGCTGAACAACAGGACGTTATAATAGAAATTATTAAAAGTTGTTTCATGTAAGGAGTTTAGCTATGAAACATAAAAAAGGATTTTATGAAAAATGTATCAAACGTCCACAGGATTTTTTGTGTGCATTACTAGCATGCATTGTATTAAGTCCAGTTATGTTGATTATTGCGATTTTGGTAAAACTCAAAATTGGTTCTCCGGTGCTGTTCTCGCAGGAAAGGCCAGGATTAAATGGGAAAGTATTTAAATTATATAAGTTTCGGACAATGACAAACGAAAAGGATGAAAATGGGAATTTATTACCAGATGAAAAGCGTCTTACATCTTTTGGAAGAACATTGCGTTCTACATCATTAGACGAATTACCTGAACTATTGGCAATCCTAACTGGAAAAATGGCTGTGTGTGGTCCACGTCCGCTTTTGGTAAAGTATCTTCCATTATATAATGAACATCAGGCAAGACGCCATGAGGTCAGACCAGGATTTACGGGATTAGCACAGGTGAATGGAAGAAACTCTATCAGTTGGGAAGAAAAATTTGATTTGGATGTGGAATATGTTGATCATATTACATTTGTCGGAGATTGGAAGATTATCTTAAAAACTGTGTGGACTGTATTAAAGAGAGAAGGAATTAATTCGGAAACATCTGCGACTATGGAAGAATTTAAGGGAACAAAAACTGTCGAGAATAACAATATTTAGGATTTAGAAAATGAGAAAATTAGCAATAATCGGTGCAAGTGGGCACGGAAAAGTAATTGCAGATATTGCAAGAAAAAATGGATATAAAGAGATTGTATTCTTAGATGATAATGAGAATATTCAAGTGTGCGGAAATTATCCGGTAATCGGGGAAAGTGCTAAGGCAGAAAACATGGATGCTGATATAATTATAGGTATTGGCAATGCGAGTATCCGAAAAAGAATACAAGAAATAGTTCCAGAGGCTAATTTGGTGACACTTATTCACCCTAATGCTGTAGTAGCAGAAGATGTAATGGTTGGAGCTGGAACAGTGATTATGGCTGGTGCTGTAATTAATCCAGGAACAAAAATCGGAAAAGGTTGTATTATCAATACTTGTGCATCAGTGGATCATGATTGCGATATTGGAGATTACGTTCATGTTGCAGTAGGCAGTCACGTATGTGGAACGGTTTCTGTAGGCAACCAAACATGGATAGGTGCTGGAGCCACAGTTATTAATAATATATACATTTGTCCAGAATGCATGATAGGTGCTGGAGCAGTTGTGATCAAGAATATAATACAAAATGGGACTTATATAGGCATTCCTGCAAAGGAGAAAAATGAAGAATAAAATATGTTATGTAGTAACTGTTCCAGTTACAATTAGAGCTTTTTTTATACCGCAGTTGAAATACCTTTCAAAGCATGGATATGATGTAACTGTAATCTGTTCAGATGATAAAAAAATAGAAGCAGAGTTAGGAGATTTGATTAGATATATACCGGTAGACATTCCCAGGGGAATATCCATTGGAGGTTCGATAAGAGCTATTAAAGAATTAAAAAAAATATTTGTTAGAGAAAAATTTGATTTAATTCAATATTCTACGCCTAATGCTGCATTATATGCATCTATTGCAGCAAAACGAGCAGGATGTGAAATTAGAAATTATCACTTAATGGGATTAAGGTATTTGGGTGCAAAAAGTATTGGTCGTTTTATTTTAAAAGAAATAGAACAAATTGCTTGCTATAATTCAACTAGCATTGAATGTGTTAGCAAATCAAACTTAAATTTAGCAATTAACGAAAAGTTATTTAAAAGTGAAAAAGCAACGGTTGTTTGGAATGGCAGCAGCGGTGGCGTTGATTTAAAGAGATTTGATTATAATAAAAGAGAAATTTGGAGAAATACATTACGATCTGAATTGGGATATTGTGATTCGGATTTTATATATGGATTTATAGGAAGAATTACAGGGGATAAAGGAATTAATGAACTATTGGCTGCTTTTTTTTCATTAAAAGATAATTCAAAGCTGATTTTGGTGGGAGATGTGGAAAATGAAAGCACATTAGATACTAACCTATGGGAAAGAGCACAGAACCATCCCAATATTTTGATACATAAGGCTGTAAGAGATGTTGAGAGATATTTTGCATTGATTGATGTTTTGGTGTTGCCTAGTTATAGAGAAGGATTTGGGAATGTTGTAATTGAAGCGGGTGCTGTTGCAACACCTGCCATAACGAGTGATATACCGGGGCCTATAGATACAATTCAAAAAGATATTACGGGTTTTGTTGTTCCAATGAAAAACATTACGTCATTGGCAAAAACCATGAAAAAAATACAAACAATAAATATAAAGAAAATGGGATATGATTCCTATAAGTTTGTTTCTACTCATTTTGATTCGGAAATATTGAATCAAAAAATTGCGGAGAGAAAAAAAGAATTATTAGATATATAAGGAAAAACATATGAAAAAAATTGCAATTGTAAATAGAACAAATTTAAAAAATTATGGATCAGTATTGCAATGTTATGCATTGTGTGAAGCAGTGAAAAAATTGGGGTTTGAGTCAGAAATTATATGGGAGCAAGGAAATGTTTCGAAAAATTATGATTTTCGTCCACATAAAATATTTATGACTGCATTAAAGTTACTGACGCATCCGTTTTTAACAATAGGGGTTTTGAAAAGTATGAAGGAAGTAAAATCAAAACCAGTGAGTGAAGAAAAGGCACAAAAATTTGATGCTTTTGTAGATGACTGCATTACACAACGACTTTTTCCAAAAAAAGAATTATCTCAAATTGCAAAAGGAAATGAATTTGCAAAATTTATTTGTGGCAGCGACCAGGTTTGGTGCTCTACCACAATGTATGTAGATCCGCTAATGTATTTAAGGTTTGCACCTAAAGCAAAGCGTATTGCATATGCACCGAGCATTGGCCGTGATTATATTCCTACTTATAATCAAAGACAGATGAAAAAATATATTAGTGAAATTCCATATGTTTCAATCCGGGAAGAAGAAGGGAAAAAAATAATTAAGGATCTTACGGGAAGAGATGTGCCGGTAGTATTAGATCCAACACTGTTATTGCCAAGAGAAGATTGGGTGAAATTGGCTAAATCTGAAATTCAATCAAATGATAAATATGCTGTTTTATATTTTTTAGATGAACCAGAAGAATTAAATCAAAAACAAATTATGAAATTCTTAAGAAATAATCATTTGAGTGCTTTTTCAATTGGACAAAATTTTTCAAATGTGGAAAAAGCAGAAAATATAAAATGTCCATCATGTGGACCGAAGGACTTTTTGAGTCTTATTCGTGATGCTGAAATTGTTATCACAGATTCTTACCATGGGATGTTATTTTCTATTATTTTTGGAAGAAAATTTTGGTCAGTTGAAAGAGCTTATCAACAGTATGACCAATCTTCAAGACAAATAACGATTCTCAAAAAATTGGGATTGGAAAGTAAGTATATTATAGATTGTAAAGATATTTCAATGGAAGAAGTGGATTATGTGGTAGTACAGCAGAACATAGAAAGATTACGGAAGGAATCTTTAAGTTATTTGAAGCAAGCAATTGTGAGTGAATTATAGTGAGGGAAGAAACAGTGTCAAAAAAAATGAAGTTAGAGGTGCTTATGTCAGTAATGCATCAAGATAATTTCGATATTGCATATAAAACTGGGATAAAAAGTGATTTGCTGATAGTAAATCAATGCGATAGAAATGATTATACAGAAATTAATGTAGAAGGGTATTTATGGAGAATGATTTCTACAACTGAAAGAGGACTTTCAAAAAGTAGAAATATGGCATTAAAGAATGCTAGAGGTGATGTATGTTTATTTTGTGATGATGATGAGACAATGGTCACAGATTACGCAAATATTATTTTGAATGCGTTTAGTAAATTAGATGATGCAACAGGAGTTGTGTTTAATTTAGACAGAATAAATTATACAATGAAAAAAAGATATTATCGAATTACGACAATACAGGAGACACCAAAACATAGAGCGTATGGTTCACCTATGTTAGCGGTGAAAAAAAGTGATATAGAAAAAAAAGGAATTACGTTTAATGAGAAATTTGGGTCTGGATCATCTTGGGGAGGGGGAGAGGATTCTCTATTTGAGCATAGTATACAAAAATCGGGTATGAAAATATATGAGTATCCGGCTACGATTGCAACGGTAGATTATAGTAATGAGTCAAAATGGTTTCATGGGTATACAAAACAGTATTTCTACAATTTAGGTGGCTATTATCAGTATTTATATAAGAGAAATTCCATTATTAAATTTTTGTGGATGATGTATAATTGCTATAAATTACGAAAAGAAAAAGAGTTATCTTCAATACAAAAAATGCATTGGATGTATCTAGGTGGAAAAGGAATAAAGAAGAATGTCACATATACAGAATTTTTGGATAGACAAAAAAGAAAGTAATAAAGATACTGTAACAGATTGCTGCGGATGTAGTGCATGTGCAAGTAAATGTCCTGTTGACGCAATAAGTATGGGGTATGATGAGGAGGGATTTTTATATCCAAGAGTCGATAGTCAGGCATGTATAAAGTGTGGTGCTTGTCTCAAGGTATGTCCAATCAATAACAGTGAGGGGATTAATAATGAGTATCGAGAAACTTATGCGGGGTATTCACTAGATAAAAAAGTTATTTATAATAGCACATCCGGTGGTTTTATAACAGCATTGTCTCTGAAGGTTATTGAAAAAGGAGGAATAGTTGCAGGGGTTCGCTATAGCACAGATTATGTGAAAGCAGAATACTATTTGGCAAAAACTAAAGAAGAGGTTTTGTCATTTGCAAGTTCCAAATATGTACAAAGTGAAAAGAAAAATATCTATACAGAAATTGAATATGAATTGAGACAAGGAAAAAAAGTATTATTTGTGGGGTGTCCTTGTGATGTTTATGCTGTACAGCGATATTTAGGAAAAAAATATGATACATTTTTGAGCTGTGAAGTGGTTTGCATGGGAGTATCTTCATATAAAGTTGCGTCTGAATATAAGGCATATGCAGAAAAGAAAAATGGATCACAACTGATAAGAATAAATGCTAGAAGTAAACGAAAAGGCTGGTTTGTTCCACACTTGGAGGAAGAATATAAAAATGGTACAATAAAATGTAATACGTTATACGGTACATTCCTTGGATACGGTATGCAAGTTTATAATCGACCTTCTTGCTTTAAATGTAAATTTAGAGGAACACACGGAGTTGGTGATATTAGAGTAGGAGATTTTTGGGGAATAAAGAAAACAGATGCTTATTGGAACTCGAATGGAGTTTCGTGTATTTTCGTGAGGACAGAACACGGCGAAAATGCAATGAATATGTTTGATGAATCCGAGCTGTTTTTATATAAAACGGATTATAGAACTGCAACATTAAGTAATATGAGTTCGCATAGCAATAAATCCGATAAATATGTAAGATTAAGGAAAAAGTTTGCGGAAGTTTTTAAAAAAAGAGGTTTGGTAGCAGCGTGTATTGCTACAGGAACAGCTAGTTTTTGGACAAAACATATCGTTCCAGACCAATTTCATGTTGCAATTAAAAGAGTCTATCATTTTTTCAAAGATAAAAGGCGAGGAGGAGAATAAATTGAAAATACTTTTACTTTTGAGCGAAAGCTGGAATGATAAAACGGCTCCTAATAATAATATGACAAATTGGTTTAAGGATTTTTCAGACGTAGAAATCTGGACAATATCAGGATCTGGTCAGATGCCGGATAATCAGTGTTGTAGTCATTATTTTATGATTAGTGAAAATGAGATGATAAAAAGCCTTATTACCAGAAAAAGAGCAGGGAAATATGTAGTGCTTGATTCAAAAAATACAATGAAAATGCCAAGTGATAAATGCGATGTAAGTGATAATAAGAAGATTAAGCGTATTTTTTCAGGAGAACCGGCTAGACTAATGCGGGATTTTGTTTGGCGATATGGGAAATATGATTTAAAGGCATTAAGGCAATTTATATCCTCATTTAATCCAGATATAGTATTTTCACAGCGAAGAGGTTCTGTGAAAATGTGCCGATTGGAATATACAATTTCTCAGCTTACTGATGCACCAATTGTTGCATATACAGGAGACGATGAATATTCTTTGCGGCAGAAATCTTATTCCCCTGTTTTTTGGATTAGACGTTTTTGGACACGAGCATGGTTGAAAAAAATGATTCCGCAGTATAAACTTTTTTATAGCCAGTCGGATAGGCAGATGAAAGAATTTCAAAAAGAATTTGGGGTGAAAACCAAATTTCTTGTTAAATGTGGAACTTTTGATGAGAATAAAATACATCAAAATGTAAATCAGCCAATCCAGGTGGTCTATGCAGGTAAATTATATTGTAATCGATGGAAAACTTTAAAAATGCTTGCGGAGGCGATTGGCAAGGTAAATAATGATTATGGAAAGACAATGATTCAGTTAAATATATATACTGCAGATGATATTACGAAAAAGCAGGATAGAGTGTTAAATGACGGAGTGCATTCAATTATTCATGGTTGTGTTCCGGCAACTGAACTTCCTTCAATATATGAGAAATCGGATATTGTTTTACATGTTGAAAGTTTTGACAAAAAAAACAGATTATTAACGCAAGATTCTTTTTCGACAAAGGTCATGGATTGCTTAGCAAGTGGTTGTGCAGTGATGGCACTGTGTTGGGAAGGTCATGCAGCATATCAATATTTAAAAAAGATGAATGCAGCTATTACGGCTAGCTCAAATGAAGAAATTTATCTTAAAGTAAGGAAGTTAGTACAAAATCCTGAGATAGTATGTAAATATGCGAAGCGTGCGTATGAATGTGGAAAGAAGAATCATCAAAGAAGAGATATTCAAAAAATGTTAAGAGATGATTTTACTATGGTGATTGAGGAATGAGTATATATTTAATTTTACTTTTGACAATTCTTGTACTAAATAATGCAAGAAAAAATCGAAGAATGAGTGATAAATTATTTTGCATAATAATATGTGCATTATTTATTTTGATTACAGGTCTGAGACATAATATGGTTGGTTCGGATACAACTGTTTATTATCTACAGTTCCAGGAAATAAAGCAACTGTCATTGGCAAATGTAATAGCACTGGGAAGAAGGGATTTCGGCTTTTATATTTTTGAATGGTTTATTGCGAAATGTTTTCATGATTTTGTTGTATTAACATTGAGTGTAGCGTGTGTATTTTATATCCCGATTACATTATTGATATATCGCTATTCAGAAGATAAAGGACTTAGCTATTTAATTTTGATGGCATTTATGTTTTTCCAGTTTTCTATGACTGGAGTTAGACAGACGATGGCATTAGGATTTGCTATAATGTGTATGCTTGAACTATTAAAGGAGAAAAAAAATATAGTACGAGTGGTGATTTGGTTCTGGCTTGGAACTATTGTACATCGTTCGTGTTTGATTATTTTACCGTTTCTTCTTATTTATCTTTTCAGACGCAGTAGAATTATTGCTAAAAGTTGTTTGGTGATATTGCCAATTGCTTTTTTATTTCGCGGTCAATTGACTGTTATGGCATCCTCTATATTTGAAAATCTTGGTTTCGAATTAGAACAATATGGAGGGGGATCGGGTGGATTAACAACGTTTTTAGTATATTTATTATTATTTGTTTGGGGTATGTTTTTTACATATATTGGTGAAGCAGATTATGAATTACAACCTTTATGGTTATCAATGATGGGAGTAGCAACTGTTTTACAGGTTTTTGTATTGGTAAATAGCGTATTCTTTCGTGTGGTGTGGTATTATTCCATTTTCTTAACTATCTATATTCCTAAAATGATTTGTGCATCAAGAGTTGAAGGGCGAAGTTATGCTTTGATAAATTATGCTATTTTATTTGGATTGCTATATATGTATTTGGGAATTACAATTGGTTCTGCGAATGTGTTACCATATCAATTTTTTTGGCAGGGATTATAAAATGAAAGTAGTGCAAATAAATGCTGTATATGGTGAGAAAAGTACAGGAAGTATTGTTAGGGATCTTGACTTGTTAATACAAGAAAAAAATGATTCGTATGTTGTTTATAAAGAGGCATCTATATCAGCAAAAAATGGTTTTCAATTGGGAAATATAGTAGATTGGAAGTATCATGCTTTTCGAACAAGAATAGATGGAAAGCAGGCATATAGCTCATATTTTTGTACTGTCGAACTGATTAAAAAGTTAGATAGGATATGTCCAGATATTATACATCTACATAATATTCACAGTAATTTTATAAATCTTCCGGTGTTGATTAAATATGTAAAGAGGAGAAGTATTACATTAGTACTGACTTTACATGATTGTTGGTTTTTTACCGGGAAATGTTATCATTTTGCTGATATTGGATGTGAAAAATGGAAAATTCAGTGTGAACAATGTCCAAAGCGTAAAAGAGATATTCCAAGTTTATTCATAGATTCTTCTTCTAAAGTATTTAGAGATAGAAAGAAGCTTTTCGATTATGAAAATATTTATGTTGTTGGATGTAGTAATTGGATAACATCTATGGCTGAACAATCCCCACTTTTGGCAAAAGCAGAATTTCGTACAATTTACAATGGTGTGAATACACATATTTTTTCTCCAAGAGAAACGGAAAAGGAAAAAGATATGTTTACTATAGTAACCATGGCAAATAAATGGTTTGAAAATGAAAATGAAAAAGCAAGAAAAAATGTGTTAGATTTTTTGGGAAAAAATGGACAAATATTAATCATTGGGTGTACTCCAGAACAACAAAGGGTTTATGCTAATGATAGAAAAATAAAAGCAATTGGATATATTAAGGAAAAAACAGATCTTGCAGCTTTATATGCACAAGGGGATGTCTTTTTGAATTTAACACATATTGATACGTTACCAACGGTAAACATGGAAGCCTTGAGTTGCGGGACTCCTGTGGTTACTTATGATGCTGGCGGAAGTAGAGAACTTGTTAAGGAAGGCTGGACAGGATATGTTGCAAAAATAGACGATGTTTCAGGTTTGCTTGATGCTTTACACAAAATAAGAGACGGTAAAATATCAAGAGAAAATTGTCGGACATATGCAGTTGAAAATTTTGATAAAACCCTAAATTATTATGAGTATATAAAGTTATATAATATGATTATGGATAAAAGGAGAGAAGTGTAAATGGAGCAGTCATTTAAATATCAGATCAATTCAAAACATAAGCTTTTTGATCTACATATAAAAGAAACATTTCAATATAGAGATTTAATATTTCTTTTTGTTAAAAGGGATTTTACATCTTTATATAAGCAAACAATATTAGGACCATTATGGGCAATTATTCAGCCTTTATTAACTACAGTTGTTTTTACAATTGTTTTTGGAAGTTTAGCCGGTTTGACAACAGCAGACATTAAAGGGGATTTTATTATTCCAGGATTCTTGTTTTATATGTCAGGTAACATTTGTTGGAATTATTTTTCTACAACACTTAGTGGGACATCAAATACCTTTTTGCTTAATCGCGCAACTATGGAGAAGGTATATTTCCCGCGTTTAGTATCTCCAATTGCTACATCTATTTCTAATTTGATTTCGTTTGGAATACAATTTGCAATGTTATTAGTCTTTTGGCTGTTTTACTTTTTTAAAGGAAATACAAGTATTCGGCTTACACCTATGATTGTATTAATTCCTTTAGTAGTTATCCAAATGCTGATTTTATCAGTTGGAGTGGGAATTATCATATCTTCCGTGACTACAAAATATCGAGATTTAGCAATGTTGGTTGGATTTGGACTTCAGTTATGGCAGTATGGATCCCCAATTGCCTATGGATTGGGATTGATTCCGGAAAAAATTATGTTCATATATATGTTGAATCCTATCACTCCGATTATTACAACCTTCCGTTATGCAATATTCGGATTTGGATATTTTAATTTAGGGTATTATTTAATGAGTTGGATTATTAGTTTAGTATTATTTTTCATAGGTTTGGTCTTATTTAGTAGAATTGAGCGCACTTTTGCAGACACAATTTAGAGGTAGAGAAAATGGAAGAATTAATGTTAAAAATTAATAATGTTTCAAAAAAATATAGATTGGGACAGATTGGTGGTACAACTTTTCGTGATGAACTCCAACGCTTTGGTGCTCGTATATTAAAGAAGGATGATCCTACTAAACGTATTGGAGCTAAAGACTATAAAAAAGGAGAAACATTCATGGCTTTGAATGGAGTATCTTTCGAAGTTAAGAAAGGAGAAAGGGTAGGAATAATTGGGCATAATGGAGCAGGAAAATCAACATTACTAAAACTTGTATCAAGAGTCACTGCTCCGACTTCTGGCGAGATTGGTATGAATGGTAGAGTAGCATCTATGCTTGAAGTAGGAACCGGGTTCCACCCAGAACTCACTGGTCGTGAAAATATCTATATGAATGGTGCAATACTTGGGATGACAAAAAATGAAATTGACAGAAAAATGGAAGATATTATTGAATTTTCTGAATGTCGTCAATTTATTGATACACCGGTTAAACGATATTCATCAGGAATGTATGTAAAACTTGCTTTCTCAGTGGCTGCACATTTGGATTCAGAAATTCTAATTATGGATGAAGTATTAGCAGTTGGGGATATGGCATTTCAAACTAAATGCTTAGACAAAATGAGTGACGTATCTAAGAAAGAAGGTAGAACAATTTTATACGTTAGTCATAATATGAATACTATTCGTCAGTTATGTGATAGATGTGTTGTGCTAGATCATGGTACTGTCATATTTGATGGTGATGTTGAGAAGGCTATTGCTATTTATTCTCATGTAGGTGATTTGGAGAATATAGAGGAAAAAGATTTAACAAATGTAGAAAGATATTGTGAAGACCAGGAAGATAGAATTGCTAGTTTTACAAAGGTCAAATTCTTGGATGAAACTAATAATTTCCGTGATCAAGGAAGCAATTTACATATAGAGTTAACAATTAGAGCTAAAAAAGCAATCCAAAATTCATCTATTCGCTTTACTTTTTGGAGTAAACGTGGTTATTCAGTAGCATCTTCTTTTTGTATGGATTTCGGTAAATTAAATATTGGTGAAAACACATTCCAATTCATGGTTCCGACAGAACAATTAGTTGCTAGTGAATATGATGTTGGTTTGATTTTCTTAGAAAGAAGCGAATTTGGGTCTAATTCTGAAATAGATGTTATTATAAATGCTTTTACAATAAAGATTAATGAAGATCATAACTTTTATTGGAGTACAAGCCAGTGGGGACATGTTAAATTACCATATGCAAAAGCTGAATAGAATAGAGTTGTTCAATATAGGAAGCTATATAAAGAGGATGTGAGTATATGGAAAAAATAAGTATTATTGTTCCTGTATACAATGCAGAAAAATACATTTTACGATGTTGTAATAGTATACTTAATCAAAGTTATAAAAATATAGAATTGATATTGGTAAATGATGGGTCTACGGACAAATCCCTAGAAATTTGTGATGAAATATGCGCAAAAGATCAACGTGTTACGCTTAAAACTATACCAAATCAAGGTGTTGCTGTTGCTAGGAATACAGGACTTGATTTAGCAAGTGGAAAATATATTATGTTTGTAGATGCTGATGATTGGTTGGAATTAGGAACATTAGATAAAATTGCTAATAAAATGAGTGAAGATTTAGATATTCTTGTTTTTAGCTATTATCAGGAATATGGAGAAGTCATTAAAAATATATCAATGAAATCATATACTGTTGATATGTTTCAATTATTGGACCATATTTATGAACTCCCAGAAACGAATTCATTACTTTGTACTGTATGGAATAAAGTTTATAAAAAGTCACTTTTAGAATCTAAGCAAATTAGGTTTATAAAAGATATTCCTTTTGGTGAAGACTTTTTATTTAATATGGATTACTTTAAAGTGACAAAAAGAATTACTTGTAATGAGTTATTTGTTTATCACTATAACTGTATAAATTTCGAAAGTGCTACACATAAATTTTTTCCGCAATATAAGAATTATATCAGGCTGATGTATGATAAATTCAAAGAACTTTTCGAGTATCATGATATTACATCTAATCAATCTTTTAATTATTTGTATGACTTTATCATTGATAGATATGAATATGCAATGACAAGTTGTATAGAAGAAAATTTGAATTTAACAAAAAAATGTGAGTTCCTACATAATCTGGTTTTGGATATGGATTTAGATATGTGCAGATATTCAGAAAAAAGTAATAGAACTATTTCAATATTAATAGAAAAACGTTGTTCTAAAATATTCTATTTTTATGTAATTAAAATAATTTTCAATAGAAAAAGAATACAGCTTTGGCAAAAAACAAAAGTTAAAATGAAGGAGACACTGAATGTTAAATAGTAAAAAATGTTCACTTCTTATCAATACATGCGACAATTATGAAGATACTTGGATTCCGTTTTTTTCATTGTTGTCCAATTATTGGGGGGAGTGTCCGTACTCAATATATTTAAATACTGAAGAAAAAAATATATCTTATAATAATTTGGATATAGAAGTAATAAATCATAGTAAAAATATGCAATGGTCTGATCGTTTAATTGATTCATTGAAAAAGATAAAAACAAAGTATGTTATCTTGATGTTAGATGATTTTTTTATTAATGCAGATGTGAATCAAGATAAACTTGATCAATGTATTAATTGGATGGATCAAAATCCAGATGTGGCAGTTTTTTCATTTGCGTCAAGCCTATGGAAAGATATAGATGACAATAAGTATGAAGGGTTTGTACTTAGACCAACTGAAGGAGAATATAGATTTAATTTACAAACAGCTTTATGGAGAAAAAAGCAGCTAATAAAAATATTACGAAAGGGCGAATCTCCCTGGCAGACTGAACATATGGGAACATTTAGAAGCAGAGTTTTATATAGTAATAAGAAATTTTATGCTTCAGAAAAAGGTATTCCTATGATAATTCCATATGAATATGGTGGTGCTATTCATCAAGGTAAATGGACTAAAGGCACTCCAGAACTTTTAAAGAAGAACAATATTTCAACGATTGACTATTCAATAAGAGGATTTGATCCAAAATCAACTGAGGAATGGTCAAAATTGCATTTAGACGAAGTACCAGTTATAACAAAAAAATCACTTAAAATGAAAATTGGTGAATATTTAGTCGCATTAGGGATAATTAAAGCGAGGAAATAAATATGAAAATCACAGTATTTACTCCAACTTACAATAGAGGATATTGTCTGGAAAGATTATTTAAATCACTTTTGAATCAAACTTTTACTGACTTTGAATGGCTTATTATTGATGATGGCTCGATTGATAATACAGAAGAACTAGTAAAGGATTTTCAAGAGAGTTGTAAAGATTTTCCAATAATATATAAAAAAACAGAGAATGGTGGTAAACATCGTGCTATTAACCGTGGTATGAGTTTGGTTAATGGTGAAATGATTTTATTTATGGATTCTGATGATTGGTTGAGAAAAGATGCATTAGAGTGGATTATTAAAATAGATGAAAGTATTCCTAAGAATGAGAAACAAAAATATGCAGGTTTACAAGGCCTGTGTGTTAATACAGATGGAAAACTAGTTGGTAGAACCTTCTCTGGTGATAAGTTTGTAGATTGTACAACACTTGAACGTGAAAAATTCAATATATATGGTGATAAAGCAGAAGTATATTATACGAATGTAATTAGTCGCTATCCGTTTCCTGAAATTGAAGGGGAAAAGTTTGCTACAGAATCTTTAGTATGGAATAAAATAGGGCATGATGGGTATAAAATTCGCTATTTTAATGAAGGAATCTATTACTGTGAATATTTAGAAGATGGGTTGACTCATGGTGGAAATGTTCTATATGCTAAAAATCCAAAACAATGGGCAATGGCAATATATCAAGATTATGATTATGGACTTAAAAATTTTTACAATACAACTATTCAAGTGTATATATATTATCTATATGAAAAAGGCCATATCTCTATAAAGGAGATGTCAGACAATTTGAAAATTTCACTAGTAAAAGTTAGCTATGCGATAATATCGCAAAAAATTATTGATATGATTCGCTTTATAGTACATAAAAAAACAACATTAGCACATACTGTGCAATTAGATGTGAAAAAGAATAATTGGAATAGGAAGGTGTAATATATGAGCATTCCAAAGAAAATACATTATTGTTGGTTTGGAAATGGTGAAAAACCTGAATCAGTTAAAAAATGTATAAATTCATGGAAGGAAAAATTGCCAGATTATGAGATTTATGAATGGAATGAAAATAATATAGATTTTAAAAGTAATTCTTATGCACGAGAAGCATACGAAAACAAAAAATGGGCATTTGTTACCGACTATGTTAGACTATTGGTTCTTGTTAAATTTGGAGGATTTTATTTTGATACAGATGTTGAGGTTTTACGTCCATTTGATGATTTATTACAATATAATGCAATAGTCGGCTTTGAGGAAGAAAGATATATTATGACAGCCGTATTAGGAGCAAAAGCTAATCATCCGGTTTTTTTAGAATGGCTTAGACAGTATGATAATATGCATTTTATTTTAGATAATAATGAACTAAACACAACAACAAATGTAAAAGTTTTTTCTGATATACTTTATAAACATGGACTTATTCCAAATGGATCACGTCAGTGTTTGTCAAATATCGAAGTGTTTCCTTGTGATTATTTCTCACCTAAAAATTATTATACAGAAAAGATTTGTATTACTTCAAATTCTTACACGATTCATCATTTTAGCAAGTCTTGGTGCAAAAAAGAATCAATAATTAAAAGATTTCTTCGAATGCATCCAAGGGTACAATATATTATTCTTACTCCGAATCGTGTAGGAAGAAAATTATTGGGATCTAAATATGATATATTAAAAAGGAGATTAAAAAATGAAATTTATTAAACAATTAATTAGAAAAATAATACTTATTATAAGAGGAACTCCTGCAACTGATGAAGAAATTGCGTCAAGAATAATTTCAAAAATCCGTGAAGGCGGTGGATCTGTAGGAAATAATGTTGATATTATTGCGTCTAGCATTGATATGGGTGAGCCATACTTATTAAAGATTGGGAATAATGTGACGATTACTGGAGTGAAAATTTTAACTCATGATGCTAGTTTGAAAAAGACTATTGGATATTCTAAAACAGGAAAAGTACATATTGGTGATAATGTTTTTGTAGGATGGGGAAGTATTATTCTACCCAATACAATTATTGGCAATCGAGTTGTTGTTGGGGCGGGAACTGTTGTTGCCAAGAATATCCCAGACAATTCTGTTGTGGTAGGAAATCCATGTCATATAATTTGTACTTATGATGAGTATGTTGAAAAAACAAGAGGCTTGATGGAGAGGTTCCCGGTTATTGATTTGCTCCCTGATGAAATAATAAAAGATGAAAATAGCAAGCAGAAACTAATAGAAAAAGGTTTCGGCTATATGTTATAGAGAAAAGGTAATTGCATAATGAAAAAAGTAGCGATAGTAATAGCTGAAATGTCAATAGGAGGAATTCCAAAAGCATGTGTTGATTTTGCAAATCAGTTGAAAGACTATTGTAATGTCGTATTACTTATGAAACAAAATGATGGTTCGATGATGAGCGGATTATCAAAAGAGATTTCAGTAAAGCTGATAAAGACACCTGCTTTTAAATCTACTATAGAAAAATTAAAAAAAAGAAAAAAATATTTAAAAATTATCACATATGCTTTAGAATATATTTTTTTGACTAAATTTAGTAATCGTTGGGTTAAAGCTAATGAATTGACAGCAAGAACATATGGCATATGCGAAGAAGATGAATACGATTGTGTTATTACATATCATGGGATGAGCATATCCCAGTTATTAACTTCGTTATATGGTGTAAAAGCTGCTAAAAAGATTGCATGGATTCATGGGGATCATCCTTTCGAAGGAATACATAAAAAGGATGTCAACTTTGTGTATAGAAAATTTGACAAAATATTTTGTGTTTCACCATCTGTCTGTGTACGCTTTTTGAAAGATTTCCCAGAGTTAGGAAATATAGTGGAATCATATAAAAACTTATTGTTACCTCAGCAAATCCAGAAATTATCAGAAGAAACGGTTACGGAAAAAATTGATAGTAAAGTAGTTAATATTGCAACGGTAGGACGTGTTAGTAAAGAAAAAGGACAAGAGATGATACCGTCTGTCATTAAAATGTTGCAAGATAGAGGAGTAAAAGTATTTTGGTATATTGTTGGCGATGGTGATGATTTGGATAGAATAAAAGAAATAAGTTGTGAATATGGAGTGGCTGATTCTATTTGTTTTGTGGGATCAAAATCAAATCCTTATCCATATATGAAGATGTGTGATATTTATGTTCAGCCTTCTTATACAGAGGGATATTGTCTTACTGTTTGTGAAGCTGCCATTTTAGGAAAACCGATTGTGTTGACAGAAATTGCTGCCGCGGAAATCTTAGAAAATGGAAAAACAGCAATAGTAGTAAAACCAAATATAAATTCTATTACTGATGGAATTGAAAAATTAATTTTTCAGCCAGAAATTAAGAGAAATCTTATAAAAAATTTAGCAGAATTAGATTTATCAAATAGTCAGGAAATTGATAAATTGTTGAGAATTATTTAGTAATAATGAGAGTAGGATATGAAAAAAATATTATTTTGTTTGCAAACAATGGTTTGCGGTGGAGTAGAAAAAGAATTATTAACAATTCTTAATCGTTTTGAGCCGAAAGAGTATGAATTGTCTATATTATTGTTTTATTCACAAGATATAGAGATGGAAAAAAAGATACCACAGAATGTTAATCTTATAAATCTATCTATTGATAGATCATATTATTGTGGTTCATTTAAAGAAGTTATAAGAGAACGTGCTAGAAAATTTAAAATAGCTGATTTATCTAGGATTGCGTTGAATAGATTATGTAAGGGTATTCCTGTGCCAGTGAGTATATCAATAAATGATTTGCAAGCTCCAAATGAAACGTATGATTATGCAGTTTGTTATCATATGCATTCACCGCTTGTACTGAAATATGTAGCAGAAAAAATTAATGCAAAAGTAAAATATGCTTGGATTCATAATGATTTTTTGACAACTAATTATCCAATTGATCAATATGCTATTTGGTTGAAAGCGTATAATGCATTTTGGGGAGTGTCTGATAGATTAACAGAAGAGTTTAAGAATATATGTCCGGAACATAAAACCAGAGCATTTACGCTTCATAACATAGTGGATATTCAAGAAATAAAAGAAAAAGCTAATGATTTGAGGAATGTTGAGGAAAGCTTTTTAAATGACAAAGCTTTTAAAATTTTAACGGTTGGTCGTTTTGTAGAACAAAAAGGGTTTGATCTTGCAATCAAAGCAGCAGCTATTTTGAAGGAAAAAGGAGCAAAATTTGTATGGTATGCTATTGGATATGGTAAAGATGAGGAAATGCTGAAATCTTTAATAGAGGAATATAAGGTAATGGATTGTTTCGTTATTTTGGGGAGAAAAGATAATCCGTATCCTTATATGCTTAATTCGGATTTATATGTACAAACTTCTAGGCACGAAGGATATGCGATTACAGTTGAAGAAGCAAAGGCGTTAAAAAAAATCATTGTATGTACTAATTTTGCGGGAGCTTCCGAGCAAATTGAAGATAAGTTGACTGGCATAATCGTAAACACATTTTCAGCAGAGAAGATCAGCGAAGCAATTTTTCCATTTATTGAAGATGAAAATTATAGAAAAAATTTTCAGGAGAATATTTTATCAAGTACCTATGACGATGGTTGGAAATCTATCCAGGAGGTATTTGGGCAGTGAAAGAGAGCGAAGTTTTAGTAAGTATAATCGTGCCGGTATATAATGTGGAAAAATATTTGAAAAAATGTGTAGATAGTATAATTAATCAAACGTATAGTAATTTAGAAATTGTATTATCCGATGATGGAAGTACTGATAATTCACCTTCTATTTGTGATGAGTATGCTCTTAAAGATTCTAGAATTAGGGTGATTCACAAATCTAACGGGGGATTATCAGATGCTAGAAATGCAGCGTTAGATATTATTTCTGGAAAGTATGTTACTTTTATAGATAGTGATGATTATATAGAAAAAGAAGCAATAGAGATACTTGTCAATGCTATGACTAAGTATAATACATTAATTGCTCATATGAAAAGCTATATCATTTCTTCAGATTATAAGATTTTAGAAAATCAATCTACAGGCACGATGAAGGTATCACTATTTACTTCTGAAGAGTATATCAGGGGAATGTGTGAAAAACGTAAATCAGAATCTGTTTGTGATAAACTTTTTGATATATCATTATTTAAAGATCAACGATTTGAAAAAGGAAGATTAAATGAGGATTTCTTCTTTTTATCAAAACTGATGTTTGAAGATTATAAAATTGCAGAAATAGATTATTCTGGATACAATTATTATCAAAGACCAGGTAGTATAACAAATTCAGGATATGGAAAGTCTTTGGTAGATTCAGTGAAGAACGCATATGAGTTAAAAGAAATGGCACATGACAAGGTACCTAGGCTGGAAAAATACTTTGCAAGATTAGCATTGTTTCAAGCAAGAACACTATTTATTGTTATGCCATGGGAGATTGTAAAAAATGATGAAGAAGAGTATAAAAATTCACTGATATATCTTCGTGAGTGTATCCCATATTTGAAAGAAGTCAATTTATCAAAAGAAGATAAAATAATAGTACAATTTATTGATAAGACTCCTAAATTGACAAAAATATTGTTGGACTTAATATGGAGGATGAAATCAAAAGGCAGGGAGAGATAAAAAATGGGAATTTGTATCATATATTTGATGATTGTTTTAATAGCTTTTGGTGTATTTGAACTAAAAAATAATAAAGTATGCTTCAAGTATGAATTTATGGACAAACAATTTACTTATCATATATTATGTTTTGGTACATAATATTCTTTATGATCCAAATGCTTCTGGGTAAATATCGAAAATATGATATTATTATTTATTTGTTAGTATCTGTGGTGGTGTTTGTTTTTGTCAAATCTGCACTACAAGCACAGCAGGCATTTTCGTTCGTTACGGGAATTATATATTCAAAGATGAAGGATAAGAGTTCTGAAATAATTCAGAAGTATTCTTTTATATGGTGCATTTTATTAACAGGTGTAGGATTATTATTTTTTATATGCAAACAATTTTATCCGATTGCTGACGGTTCATACTTGGATTGGAGTGTGAAGTTAGGATATCGCTTTGCATGGGGATGTGACACAGTTATTGTTGTGCACCTTTTAATAAAAAAAATCAAATTTGTGTTGTTTGAAGCTATTGGAAATATTTCATATGAGATTTTTTGGGTTCATGGTTATTTTATTGAGACGGGAATGATGAGTGCATATAATATGATTATTCCATGTATAGTTATTACAATTTTAAGTGCGATAGTTTTATGTATATTTGATAAAAAGATACAAAATTCAAAATTGGTGAAAAATATACTATTATAAACCAGAATATCATATTTTATTAATTGCAGTATATATTTTGAGTAATATTAAGGAATTTTATATGGCAGAATATGTATTAACATTTTTGTATTATTGTCCAGTATGGATTTTCTTATTATCGGTAATAATGGCTATTGTTGTAATATTAATAGTGCATTATATGATATTAAAAATATTATATAAGAGACGAAGGGTAGCGGGCGTAATTGTAATATTATCTGTAGCAATGATAGTATGGATAACTTTACTTACCAGAAAAAGTTATAGATCTCAAATTGACTTGCTACCATTTCATTTTATTATAGGTGCTAGAGAGCATCCGCATATATTGAGAGCAGCTTTTATGAATGTTGCGTTATATATTCCTTTTGGATATGGAATGGCTGAATATGCAAGTGCTAAGGGAAAAAAACAGACGATAATTATTTTATACGCAATTATTCTTTCCGGTAGCACAGAAATTTTTCAATACTTGTTATCGTTGGGATATACGGAAGTTGATGACATAATATTGAATACATTTGGAGCTATGATAGGAATGTTTGTTCAAAAATGGATGAACAAAATACTGAATAATAAAATTGATTTTAATATTTAAAGGAGAAAATACTATGTCGTTATTTGAAAACAAAACACTTATGATCACAGGAGGAACAGGTTCTTTTGGAAATGCGGTTTTAAATCGTTTCTTGAGAACAGACATCGGAGAAATTCGCATTTTCTCTCGTGATGAGAAGAAACAGGATGATATGCGCCATGAATTTCAGGCGAAGATGCCGGAGGTTGCGGACAAGATTAAGTTTTACATAGGTGATGTACGCAGTCTGGAATCTGTTAAGGGAGCAATGCATGGTGTAGATTATATTTTTCATGCAGCAGCATTAAAGCAGGTTCCGTCCTGTGAGTTTTTCCCGATGGAAGCAGTGCGTACTAATGTAATAGGAACAGACAATGTTTTGACCGCCGCTATTGAGGCAGGTGTAGAATCAGTAATATGTCTTTCTACAGACAAAGCTGCATATCCGATCAATGCAATGGGAATCACAAAAGCGATTGAAGAGAAGGTTGCAGTTGCGAAATCGAGAATGTCTGGCAAGACAAAGATCTGTTGTACACGTTATGGAAATGTAATGTGCAGTCGTGGATCTGTAATTCCGCTTTGGATCGATCAGATCAGAAATGGTAATCCAATCACACTGACAGAGCCGTCAATGACTCGTTTTATTATGTCACTGGAAGAAGCGGTTGATCTTGTGTTGTTTGCTTTTGAACATGGAGAAAATGGTGATCTTTTGATTCAGAAAGCTCCGGCTTGCACAATTCAGACACAGGCAGAGGCAGTGTGTGAGTTATTTGGGGGCAAAAAAGAGGAGATTAAAGTAATTGGAATTCGTCATGGTGAGAAGATGTATGAAACATTACTTACCAACGAGGAATGTGCTAAAGCAGTAGATATGGGGAACTTCTATCGCGTACCGGCAGATAATCGTGGATTAAATTACGATAAATATTTTAAAGAAGGCGATGAGAAGAGAAATATATTGACAGAGTTTAATTCTAATAATACTAGACGTCTGAATTTGGAAGAAACAAAAGAAAAGATTGCTTCGCTTGCATATATTCAAGAAGAATTGACGAAAATGTAGTAATATGAGTGAGGATAGAGAGATGGGAAAATATGAATCAGTTAAATGGAAGGAAAATGGTAAATTAAAACTTTTAATTATTGTTGGTACTAGACCGGAGATTATCCGTTTGGCAGCAGTTATCAATAAGACACGCCAGTATTTTGATGTGATTTTGGCACATACGGGACAAAATTATGACTATAATTTAAATGGAGTGTTTTTTAAAGATTTAGGGTTGGAAGATCCGGAAGTTTATCTTAATGCAGTTGGTGAAGATCTTGGTGAAACTTGTGGAAATATTATTGCACAAAGTTATAAATTGATGAACCAAATCAAGCCAGATGCAGTTCTGGTACTTGGAGACACAAATAGTTGCCTGTCTGTTATTGGAGCTAAGAGACTTCATATTCCTATTTTCCATATGGAGGCGGGAAATCGCTGTAAAGATGAATGTCTTCCAGAGGAGACAAATCGTCGTATTGTTGATATTATATCTGATGTAAATATGGCGTATTCTGAACATGCACGTCGCTATCTTGCGGATTGTGGTTTACCAAAAGAAAGAACTTATGTGACAGGTTCTCCGATGGCAGAGGTATTGCATAACAATCTATCAGCAATTGAAGCATCTGATATTCATAAAAGACTCAGTTTGGAGAAAGGAAAATATATTCTTCTTTCTGCACATCGCGAAGAGAACATTGATACGGAGAAAAACTTTTTATCATTATTTAATGCTATCAATAAAATGGCCGAAAAATACGACATGCCAATTTTGTATTCTTGTCATCCTCGTAGCAAAAAAAGAATTGAATCTACAGGATTTGAGTTAGATTCAAGAGTAATTCAACATGAGCCATTAGGATTCCATGATTATAACTGCCTGCAGATGAACGCATTTGCAGTAGTATCAGATTCTGGAACATTACCGGAGGAGAGTAGCTTCTTTGCTTCTGTTGGACATCCGTTTCCAGCAATTTGCATTCGCACTTCTACAGAACGTCCGGAGGCATTGGATAAGGCTTGTTTTATTTTGTCAGGAATTGATGAAAAGGGATTATTGCAGTCAGTTGATACTGCAGTTGAATTAAATAAAGCAGGAGATTATGGTATCCCGGTACCAGATTACATTGAAGAAAATGTAAGTACAAAAGTAGTGAAAATTATTCAGAGCTATACGGGTGTTGTAAATAAAATGGTTTGGAGAAAAGATATTTAAGGAGCAGTTTGACATGAAAATATTAGTTACTGGTGCTAAAGGAATGGTTGGAACCGCTTTGGTCAATAATTTGAAAAATATCCGGGATAATAAAAATAGGACGAGACCGAATATTTTAGTAGAAGAGCTTTATGAATATGATTTAAATTCTACTCAAGAAGAGTTAGAAGAATACTGTAAGAAAGCCGACTTTGTATTTAACCTTGCAGGAGTTAATCGACCAGAGAATCCGGCAGACTTTATGAAAGGTAATTTTGGATTTGCCTCGTTGTTATTAGATACACTGAAAAAATATAATAATAAAGCTCCAATTATGTTATCTTCGTCTATCCAGGCTACCTTAGTCGGACGTTTCGGAAATTCTGAGTATGGTCATTCGAAAAAGGCAGGGGAAGAATTATTTTTTGACTATGCGAAAGAAAATGACGTGAAAGTAGCTGTTTATCGCTTTCCGAACTTGATGGGACATTCCCGACCGAAATATAATTCAGCAGTTTCAACATTTTGCTGGGCAGTTGCAAATGATGAAGAATTTACAGTGAATGATCCATCAACAGAATTGGAATTATTATATATTGATGATTTGGTAGAAGGAATGTTTGATTTGCTGGAGGGAAGGGAACAACATTGTGAATTTGATGGAATTGAAACTGTGGCAAATCCGGAAGGACACTATTGTTATGTACCAGTAACACATAAAATTACACTTGGAGAAATTGTGGATTTACTGCAGCAGTTCAAAGAACAGCCGGCAACATTGATGATGCCTAAGATGCCGGAAGGTTCATTTGCAAAGAAACTGTATAGTCTGTATTTAACATATTTGCCAACAGATAAGTTCAAGTATACATTAAAAATGAATGTAGATGATAGAGGCTCATTTACTGAATTAGTACATACGGAAGATTGCGGACAAGTTTCTATCAATATTAGCAAACCGGGAATAACAAAAGGACAGCACTGGCATAATTCTAAGTGGGAATTATTTATTGTTGTGGCAGGTCATGGACTTATTCAAGAGCGGAATATTAACACAGGTGAGACTGTAGAATTCGAAGTGACAGGAGATAAGATTGAGGCAATTCACATGATACCAGGTTGGACGCATAATATAATTAATTTAAGTGAGACAGAAAATCTGGTAACTGTAATGACTTGTAATGAGATTTTTAATCCAAATAAGCCAGATACATTTTTTGAACCAGTATAAAGCGCAAGTCCCGGAATTATTCTCCGGGACTTATAATATATTGTGCAAGATCGGTTTTAGTTTTTGTGATCTTATCGTAAGCGCAACACAATCCGTCGAATTATTTTGCACTTACTGAAAATGGGTATTAGAATATATGTTTTGTGCAACTTTTATTTTTCAAACACGCTCTAGGACATTATCATATGTGGCTCATAAAGGATTAACGATAAGATAAAAAGTAATTGACATTTTTCATACTTTGATGTAACATAAACATACTAAAAATACAACTGATAGTTGTAAGAAAGAGGAACTATATGGAAATATTTGTGTATAGGACTTCTGGTGGTAAAAATATTTTAAGTAAGCTTTCGAATGAGGTAATGCCAATTTTGCTGACTGTTTTAGAAGGGATGCAAAGAGATGGGTTAGAGAATTTTAGTACAAAGCCAATAGACAAAAATATACGGCCAGTATTATATGAAATCAGGAAAAACGATGTTCGTATATTTTACTATAAAGGTCTTGACGGTTCGATTAATATTACCAATATAACAGAGCATAAACAAAAGAATAGAACAGAAAAAAAGGATAAAAAGACGGCTGTTCAAAGAGAAAAACGGATGATTCAAAATCCGAAAATTTATAAGGAACCTATTTAAGATTACCACTAGAGTCTGAGGGATTATATCCCTCAGACCAAAGTCCTGAAGTATTTGTGTAGTTTCTAAAATATATGCTGAAAGGAGTGATGATTATTATGATCTGGAGAACAGAATTATGCTTTTATGCTGAAAATGGATAATTAGTATATTAGTTTAGAAGGAAACATTAATATGGGCGTATTAGAGAAGTTGAAAAAAGAGGTAGTATTGGATCCGCTGCTTAAAAATCAATATGAAACGGAAATGGAAATTTACAATATTGCTATATATTTGAAAAAAATCCGCAAAGAAAAGAATTTAACCCAAAAAGATATTGCTCAAAAAACGGGCTTAACGCAACAGATGGTTTCGAAAATAGAATCATATAATGGTAATCCATCCATGGAGAGTTTTGTTAAATATTGTAATGGAATAGGGATTAGCTTATTAGAAGTGTTGTCAAAATATTGTTAGTAATATAAGTGGGGAAATGTATATTTGATAAGAAGATTAGATTTAAATTTCAAAGGAATTAGCTGATTGGATCCTATAGAGCTTACTGTTTTTATGAATAATCTCCAATAATTAAATTTTAAAGAAGAGGAAACTAGACAAGGAAATATGATGATCGTGAATATGATAATCCTTGAATAGTTTCCTTTTTCAACAATATAGTGCTGAGTTATGGTAAGTGCAAAATAATTCGACGGATTGTGTTGCCCTAAAAATTAATCCATAATAATCATTAGAGAATGCAGGCATTTCACTTCAGTTTCTCTTGCTGGAAATGATAGATGCGAGCATTTTACTTTATTCAAATTATGGAGGGTGTCAACACCTTGGATGGAACCGGAGAAATCCTGATTACCATCTTAAGCAGTCTGGCACAGGAAGAAAGCCGTAACATTAGCGAGAATACCAGATGGGGTGTGGTCCGAAGGTTTGAAAATGGAAAGATGATAGTCAACCACAACAAATTCATGGGATATACCAAAAACGAAAATGGCGATCTGGTCATCGTACCGGAGGAGGCAGAAATCGTGCGGTTGATTTTCCGGCTTTATCTGGAGGGCTACAGTGCTAAAAAGATAAGCCAGTACCTAGAGGAAAATGGCATAAAAACAGCAACCGGGCAGGATAAGTGGTATGATTCGGTAATCTTTAAAATGCTCCGCAATGAAAAGTACATGGGAGATGCCCTGCTGCAGAAGACTTATACGGTGGATTTCATGACTAAGAAAAAGGTTATCAACAAGGGAATCGTACCACAGTATTATGTGGAAGATGACCATGAGCCAATCATACCCAAGGAATTATTTTACTGGGTGCAGGAAGAACTGGCGAGACGTGCCGCCATGAATAAAGCTGCGGTAACGAGGAAGAAGAATCAAAAGAGCAAATTTTCCTCGGAATATGCACTCACTGGTTTACTGCTCTGCGGAGACTGCGGACAGGAATACAGACGAGTCACATGGTCGAGAAATGGCAAAAAGAAGATTGTGTGGCGGTGTAGCAACCGACTGACAAACGGAACCAAGAACTGCAAGAAGTCTGAGACACTGGAGGAGGGAGCATTAAACAGAGCGGTTATGGAGGCAATAAACAGAATCACCAGGGGTGACGGAGATTTTGTAGGAGCCTTTAGACAGAACGTCATTCGGGTAATTGGAAGCTACGGTAGGGAGCAGGAGCCGGACGAATATGATGAAAAAATCGAGAGAAAGCAGGAAGAGATGGTGGCTCTAATTGCGGAGAATGCAAGGGGAGGTTCCTACACCGATGAATTTGATGAGAGGTATCGAAGGATAGCAGAAGAAATCACCACCCTAAAAGAGGAGCAGATAGAGGCCAGACGGAAGAAAAAACTGGCAGACAGTTATGAACAGCGGTTGAAGGATATGGATAGTTTTCTAGAGAAACAGACCTGCCAGATACCGGAATTTGATAATGACCTTGTGAGAAGACTGATAGCAAGCATCAAGGTAGTCTCTGCCGAGAAGCTGATCATCCAGTTCCAGTCAGGAATCGTCATGGAGCAGGAAATCAGATATGAGTAAATGAAAGGCAGGGATGACAACTGAATAGGGAACGGAATTCCTGCCTGTATTTATGGTAAGAATAAAATGCCCGATGGGTTCGGGCGTTTTATTGTTGGCATAAATGAAAAGATATAAAATGCAGATTGTAGAAAGACAGTACCATCAAGTATAATATAAACAAGGATGCCAATATAGAGAAAGCAGTTGTAATGGGTATTATGAAGGGAGTTTAAATGATAATTGATGTTTCAGATATAAGCACAATTCCTATGGAAATAGAACAAAAAATATTGGAGAGATTTCAAAGCATGCCTTGTAGCATAGTATCTAAGATTAAGAAATGTGAAATCGAATATGATAGGGATGTGTGTTGTGCAATAGAAGATTATATGGGACTATAATGGTATCGTAATTTAAGACACTTCAAGAGACATTTCTTAATGAATCTGATATACTGTAAACACTACAGAAAGAAGGATTATTATTATGTCTCGAACAAGAAGAAATTTCTCCGCTAAATTCAAATCAGAGTTAGTGATTGAACTGCTCAAAGGAGAAAAAGACTTAAATACAATCGCAACCGAAAACAATATTCAGCCGAATCTTCTCCGCAACTGGAAGAAGGAGTTCCTCGATAAAGCATCCGTGGTTTTTGATGACACACGAGAGGATAATCTGAAAGAAAAACTCGCTTTAGAGCGCAAGGAAAAAGCTGAATATGCGAAAAAAGTTGGCCAGCTCACCATGCAGGTGGATTGGTTGAAAAAAAATCTGAAGAAACACTTGGACCTGACTACGAGAGTAAATTTAGTCCAAAACCTTTTGAAGACTAAAGAACTTCCAGTTAAAACAGGAGCTGCACTTCTTGATATCAATCGTACCAGTGTTTATTACAAGGGCACGCCCATATCTCAGGAGGAGTTAGACTGCAAATCGATCATAGATCGATTACACACGGATAACCCGGCTTGGGGAGCACGACAACTGTCTGCTCAACTGAAGAAGCGTGGGCATCAGGTTGGCCGCCGGAAAACGTGCCGTTATATGAATGAAATGGGGATTGATCCAATTTATCCAAAAATGAACCTTTCTAAACGTATGCAACAGGCTAAAGTCTGCCCGTATCTGCTACGTAACGCCGTTATCGACCGTCCAAATCAGGCATGGTCAATCGACATTACATACATCCCCATTAAGCGTGGATTCCTGTATCTGACTGCTGTGATTGACTGGTACAACCGCTGTATCGTTGGCTGGGAAGTCGATGATACTCTGGATACCAGAATAGTCATAACTGCGTTAAAAAAGGCGTTTATGGTGGCAAAACCTGTTATCCTGAATTCAGATCAGGGCTGTCAGTTTACAAGCAATGAGTACATGGATTTCCTCAAAGAGAACCAGATCCGTCAAAGCATGGATGGTAAAAGCCGGTGGGCTGACAATATCATGATCGAACGATGGTTCAGAAGCTTCAAGTACGAGGAAGCCTATCTGACCCAATATAACAATATCAGAGAAGCACGGAAGGCAATCGTTAAATATGTGCACACTTACAACTTTGAACGTTGTCATTCTGCACTCGATAATCAGACACCGGCATCCTGCTATTATCCGATTCTGTTACTGGATGATCATGTAGCCTAAGGGGGGATTTTCTCCCCTACCTAGTTACATATATCAGTTCATTATAAAAAGATTAGATTTTTGTCTTGACAACTGAACCACTATACTTTTGACAAAAGTAATAAAACCGCCGTATACGGCGAAGATTTCTTTTTATGCCATTGTTGGCAAGTATACAAATTTATGTGCCATATCTGGCACTGATTTTAGAAAGTCCAGCGGTGTGATGTCAAGAGATAAATAACACAAAAAACATATATTTTTGTATATATCTCATGAAGACAAAAAACATCCACCTAAGCCCTGTCGTTCAAATTTTTAAAAATGAGCAGGGCGTAGCTCATCAGCAAGTAAATGGAATCTACTTTGCTGGACAGTATAGGCGATTGTCTTTCAGCAGTCGAAAGACTAAGCGCACAAATTTACGGGCAGTTAATGCGAGTGCACGTTTGTGTTGGCATCTATTTACCTCTTTATATTTGAGGTGGTAGAAGTCGCTGTATTCCTTGTCGCATCTTACAAGAGAAAATGCAGCTTCACACAGATAGTACTTTAAAAATCGGTTGCCGGATGGAATGAGCCGTGTAACTTCGGACTCGAAGCCACCGGACTGGTGTTGCTTCCAGGCAAGTCCTGCATATTTAGCAAGAGCAGCCTGACTGTTAAAACGATTGATATCGCCAATTTCAGCCATGATTCCGGCTGAATAAACAGGTCCGATACCCGGAATGGATATCAATACGTTTGGCAAGAGTTCCATTTGGGCTTTAATAGCTTTATCGAACTCTTTTATTTGAGATTCCAATGCCTTCATGGAGGTTATGGATATGGAAAGCACCTGATTGACAGAATCATTTACCGTTTTTGGTAAACGGTAAGAATTGCGGGCAGCTTTCTGTATGGCTTTGGCTACTGCATCAGGATCAGGAAAACGATTCTTTCCTTTTTCAATGATAAAGTCAGTAAGCTCATGTAAGTCCATATTTGCCAGTGCTTCTGCGGATTCAAATTCATCGTAGACAGCAAGGGCGGTAGTGCTGAAGGTATCGCTGAAGACCTTCTCCTGCGTCATCGTAGAATACTTCTTGAACAGCACATTCATAAATCGCTGCTTTTCTTTTACCAAATTTTGAACAGCGAAGAAGCGTGCCCGTGTGAGGTTTTGGAGAGCTTTGTAACGATAGTCTCCCATATATACCTCTTTGTTGATTCTACCGAAACGCAGGCAGTCAGCAATAACAAAAGAGTCCACATAATCATTCTTTGGAAGGTCATTATAAGCGTCATGAAACTTTTTGACTTGCTTAGGATTGAGGACATGAATCTTTCTGTTAAACGGTGCCAGAGTGGCATCTTCTCTTAAGAAGTACACGAGATTGTCTCCATAAACAGAGGTTGCTTCAAGACCGATTAGAACCGTGTCAAGGGAATGTGAAGTTAAAGCAGAAAGAATTCTTTTTACCAACTGGGTGGAACCTTCGTGTGAGTTTGCAACAGAAAAATTATTGTGCTTATCACCATTTGGAAGCATTAAGTAAACGACATTGGATTTGCTGCTTACATCAATACCGACGTAAAGTGTGTTCATTGTAATCACCTTCTTTCGTTGTAGATTAAAATGTTCAATCGGCTTGGTAAAACCCATGATCATGGAGCATCGACACCCTCGCATATAAGAATCCAGCTTAAGATGGACAGATGCGAAACCACACTGCTAGATGGTAGTCCATGTACTTAAGCAAACAGCCAGCCGGTTTGAAGCTAACTTCCATGTCAGGGGAACAGACTTTCAATGAAGCAACCATTACTGGTTCAACAGGGGTGAAAAGAACTATTACCTGATTGACACTGGGACAATTATATCATGGGCTTTGCTAAGCCTATTGAACAATATTTATTTGGTAACTAGATACATGTATGTATCTAAAAGATATTATACGAGTGGGGTGAGGAAGATGACGATGAAACGAACAATCAGCGGTATGATCGGGACAGGTTCTCTGGCTCATAACAGACGAGATTTTATAGCAGAAAATGTTGATCCAGACAGAGTGCAATTAAATATTTGTTACCGGAATGAGAATCTGAAAGAAGTCTATAAAGAGCTGTTTGATGAAGCTGTAGAACGGTATAATGTCGGGAAAAGAAAAGATCGGCAGATTACAAATTATTATGAAAAGATTCGCCAAGGAAAACAGGAAAAGTTGTTCCATGAAGTGATTTTCCAGATTGGAAACCGAGAAGATATGGCTGTTGGAACAGAAGCAGGAGATCTGGCTGTAAACGTACTGGATGAGTATGTAAAAGATTTCCAGAAACGGAATCCGACACTTCGGGTATTTAGTTGCTATCTGCATCAGGATGAGGCTACTCCACATCTCCATATTGACTTTATTCCTTATGTGACGGACTGGAAAGGAAAAGGAATGGATACCAGAGTTTCACTGAAACAGGCATTAAAAAGTCTTGGATTTCAAGGTGGAAATAAGCATGATACGGAACTGAATCAGTGGATAAATCATGAAAAAGAAGTTCTGGCAGAGACTGCAAAGCAGTATGGAATTGAATGGGAACAGAAAGGTACTCATGAGGAACATCTGGATGTCTATAACTTCAAGAAAAAAGAACGGAAAAAGGAAGTACAGGAATTGGAGCAGGAGAAAGAGCATCTAACTGCTGAAAAAGAAGAATTAACAGCACAAATTGCAGAATCCAGAGCAGATATCCAGAATTTAAAAGACGATAAGGAACAGGCAATCAAGGCGAAGCAAGAAGCAGAACAAAAGGCAGGGAGCGCAGAAAAAGAACTAAAAAGCCTGGAAGATCGCAGAGAACAGCTACAACCGATTATGGATAGTGTGAGCAAAGAAATCAAAGAATATGGAACGGTTAAAATGTTACTGCCGGAGGCGGGCACGCTAGAACGGGCAGTAACCTATCGAGATAAAAAAATTAAACCACTGTTTCTTCAAATAAAGAATAAGGTTGCTGTAATGGCGGCTCAGGTTAAAGAACTCACGAAAGAGGTGGAAGGTTGGAAGAGAAAATATCAAAAGGTGAAACAAAAATATAATGCTATTCAGAGAGAACTGGATGATATACGTAAAGATAATCAGAAATTGTCAGAAGAAAAAGATATATTACAAGGTGTTTCTGATAGGTATGATCGTGTTGTGCGTGTTCTTGGAATAGAAACTGTAGATACAGCAGTACAGCAGGATATTCAAAACGAGAAAGTCCTGGAAGAAAAGCGACGGATGGAACAAATGCCGAAGGGAAATATTCATGAAAGATTGGCATGGGGAATGAAAAAAAGCGAGATGGAGAATCAGCAGCGTAAGAAAACTAAATCAAAAAACAGAGAAATGGAGAGATAAGATTATGGAAACACACATTTATGATGAAAAGAACGGATTAAGCTATACTTTGCATGGAGATTATTATTTGCCGGATTTGGTATTGAATGAAGAAGAACCGATATATGGGAAATATGGAATGCTGAGGAAACAGTTTCTGAAGGAACACAGATTAGCAAAATATCAATATTTGTTGTTGACTGGAAAGCTGACGGAACACCTGAATCAAATTGATCAGGAGAGCAGAGAGCAGGTGGAAATGCTTATGGAACAGATGGCAGAAAAACAGGGCGTAACTGAAGAATTAAAGGTACAGAATCGGACGAAGTGGGTTAGACTGATGAATAATATAAAAGCTAGTGCAGAAGAAATGGTGTTGAAAGAAATACTTTATATATAAGTATTGTTTGTAAAGGACTGAACAGGAAAAGCATAATACTATCCGGCTTATTAAGATTTATTTCACATCTCTTGATTTTTATTACGGTTACTGATATAGTTATTACAGTAACCGTAATAAGGAGGGAATGCCATGAGGGATAATGTGAAAAGTGGTGCACTCACAGAAGTGACATTCTATATTTTGCTTTCACTCTATTCACCTAAACACGGATATGCTGTCATGCAGTTCATTGAAGAAAAAACAGGTGGGCGGCTTTCATTGGGAGCAGGCACTTTATATGGTGCATTAAATTCAATGCTGGAAAAGGGATGGATTGAGCTTTTCGGAGATAGTGAAGGTAGAAAAAAAGAGTATCTTATCACTGTAAAAGGAAAGGAGATAGCTGAAAAAGAACTTATCAGACTTCGTGAACTTGTAGGTATTGCAAGCGGAATTGTAGGAGGTACACTATGAGCAAAAAGTGTTATCGTTTTTTTGGTGGGCTATTAACGGTACAGAAAAACTGGCTGAATAAGATGGCTGAAAAAGGTTATCGCCTTATTCGAACGGGAAAATTACTCTATGAATTTGAAAAATGTAAGCCAGGTCAAGTTCAATATTGCGTGGAGTTTATAGGACAAAAATCAAAAGCTAATGCTGAAGATTACCATGATTTCTTGGAAGAAATGGGATATTCCGTATTCTATAAAAATATCAATCTTAATTATTCTGTTGGTAAAGTTCGCTGGCGTCCGTGGGCTGAAATTGGTGGTCGTGTTGCAACAAACACTACAACATTTAACAGGGAATTGCTGATTGTAGAAAAAGAAAATGATGGAAAACCTTTTGACCTTCATACGTCCTATGAAGATAGGGCAAATTATTACAGTAATTTGCGAAATCCCTGGCTTTTATTAATGCTTATGCTCGCGGTATTTGCTACTGTAAATCGGTCTGTTATTTTAGGCATAGTTGCTGTGATTTTTCTAATCCCTGTCATTATATACCAGTTGCAAATTATGAAAAATAGGCATGAAGCGAAGATGAAGGAGTGGTGATTCAGGATAACAAGGTTGGTTTAGTTGATGCAATGTAATACACTGTCGTTTGAGGGTTAGTAGCTCGTTCTTAAACTTGTGGGCAGTTTGTTGCTGATGATATAAATATTAGAGAAAATTAATTGAAAGTTAAAAAAAGAAAGTAATAAGTAAACAAAGGCTCAATTGTAAACATGTATTGGGAACGCTATAATGGAAATAAGGACAGGAGGTGTGAACAATGCGTATTGGTGAGCAGATAAAAAACTATCGAAAAACTGCGGGATTAACACAAGAACAGGTGGCAAATTATCTGGGTGTTTCTACTCCAGCGGTAAATAAATGGGAAAAGGGAAATACATATCCCGATATCTCATTACTTCCAGCTTTGGCACGACTATTGAAAATTGATATGAATGAATTGTTTTCGTTTCATGAAGAATTGACAGAAAAAGAGATTGGACAATTTGTGAATGAACTTTCGGAAGTTTCATTGGACAGCTTTACAAAGGCTTTCGAGATGGCATCTCGTAAAATACAGGAGTATCCTCATTGCGACTTATTAATTTATAAGATCGCAACTGTTCTGAACGCATCTTTGACTTTGTCAGATCATAATGACGAAGAACGAATGGAATATAATACAGCTATCATTGAGTGGCTGGAACGAACAGCAGATAGTCAGGACGAAAGAGTGAGAAATTCAAGTGTTTTTATACTTGCAACGAAATATGTCCAAATGGAGAAATATGAAGAAGCAAATGTCCTTTTGAAAAAAATTCCTGATGCTGTAATTGATGCAACGATTATGAAAACAAGTGTACTAGAGCGTGTCTGAAAAATAAAAATTGCACAAAACGCATGTTTTATTTCCCTTT
>OLQP01000345.1_pt1 | contig 43245 bp, 28 predicted proteins | sample 1643181 | NCBI WGS metagenome assembly OLQP01 (sample SAMEA3136710, study PRJEB25190) | human gut metagenome | biome: human gut; feature: human-associated habitat; material: faeces | place: Austria | collected 2013 | reverse complement strand
TAAAACCACTCCTGTGCAAGCACATCGTGGTTTCAGGCTTTTGACCCTGGCATCTATAGAATTGCGAAAGTTATTTTTCAACGGAGCAATTTGCAGGAATCAGTCAGGAATGAAAGATTAAAAAAAGAAAACAGGAGGGAAGATATGAGAAAACGAATTGCAGCAGGATTACTTGCATTTGCACTTGCATTTACCGCAATGGATTTTGGTGGCTTGGTAAGTATTCAGGCAAATGCAGCAGGACTGGTACAGGTTACTGAAGAGAACCAGAGTAATTTTCATTTAAACGGAGATTATGCCGGATATTATGCGATTGCAGACAAAGAAGATCTGCAGGCGTTTGCGGCGAAGGTCAATGCCGGAGAGAACGCTGTCAATGCAGTGCTGACGGCAGACATTGATATGACAGGTGAAGACTGGACACCGATCGGAGATACAAATGACGGTTATACAGGAATCTTTGACGGAAACGGACATAAGATCAGCAAGCTGGTCTGCGAGCGGACAGGGGATAAACAGGTATCAGGCTTGTTTGCACAGCTGAAGGAGAACAGCGTTGTCAAAAATCTTGGCATGGAAGATGGCGTGTTCACATCGTCAACGAGTACGGCCGGAGCGGTTGCAGCAAAAAGCAATCTTGGAAAAGTGATCAACTGCTGGAACAACGGAAAAGTAACAGCTCATGATTTCGGCGGCGGCATTGTCGGAAGTTCGCAGGGCTGGATCGAATCATGCAAAAACAGCGGATCGGTAAAGGCAACGTGGGGCTGGGGACGCAGCGGAGGTATCGCCGGGGAACAGGTCTGTGATATGAACAGCTCAAAACAATATGTAAGAACCTATATCAAGTATTGTTATAATACCGGAACAGCAGATGGATATTATGCCGGCGGTATAGTTGCTTATCAAGGCTATAAGAATCAAGAAGCCTGTGATATCATCTCCTGCTGGAGCGATGCAGTCATGACAGGAAGTATAGCAGGTGGAATTGTAGGGAGTCTGGACAAGGGTGACACAATTCAGAACTGTGTTTTTAATACCGATCGTTTTAAGGGACAGGTTTATAATAAAAATCAAAATGGAAGTGTCAAAGATTCAGAAGGTATGACAACCGCAGAGTTTGCATCCGGAAAGGCGACCTGGGTGTTAAATGGAAAGGATAATTCTCTGGCTTCACAGGCAAAGTGGTTCCAGAATCTTGAAGAAAATCCGGATGCTTATCCTGTAATGGATGGCACACATGGAAAGGTTTATTATCTGGAGGAAAACGATACTTACAGCAATCATCCGGGAAGTATGGCAAAAAATGAGATTTCACTGGTATCCGGTACCCAGATTGAGCGGACAAGCGATAATCTGTCTGAAACAAAGCCACTGTCTCTGAAAAAAAACGAGGTTTTTAACTGGAAAGGGGACGGAGCAATAGAGGTCGGCTATTATCTGGATGAAAAGGCACAGATACCGACCACGGCGGAAAACAGCGGAGCTGCTAAAAAAGGCGGAGCACCGGCACTGCCGGGACAATATTATGTAAAAGTGACGGCTCTGGAAGTGGAAGATTTTTATCAGGAAACTTCAGAAATCTTTTCCTATCAGATCAACTTCGATGCCGAAATCCAGATGGAAAAAATCGCAGGCAGCAAAAGCATAGATTATGCTTATACCGGAAATCCACGGGAACTGTCCTTTGAAAAAGGAAGAAAAATCACCTGGAGCTGCGAGGAAACACCGACATCCGTAAAAACCACTTATTATAAAGATCGCGGCAGCGTGCTGACAAATGCAGAAAATGCCGGTGCACTTACCGAAGGCGGAGCACCGGCTGATAAAGGCGATTACTATGTAAAAGTAGAAATGACTTTCCGTGAAAAATATAAATCAGAATCGGATTATCTGTTATATAAAATTTCGGACGGAGAAATTGAGGTAACTATGGATGGACATTCCGAACCATATGTTACTTTGACAGAAGCATTTCGTGATACAGAGGGAAAAACAGCACAGATGAAGCTGTTGAAGAATATTGAATCGGTACGGGAAGTGGAGGTAAACAGTGGAAATCTGATTCTGGATCTGAATGGATATCGTCTGCAAAATTTAAAGAGGACCACTCTGAATCAGGATGCTTCTCTTAAAATTACAGACAGCAGTGAAACGCAGACGGGTGTATTTTACGGTACGTTGCTAGTAAGAAGTAAAAATATAGAGTTTGCCGGCGGAATTTATGAAAATCAGTCGAACAGCTATTTTGTGTATAACGGTGCGAAAATTAAGGTGAGCGGTGGAAAATTCGATCGGGTTTCAAAAGAATGGGCAGAACTTGGAGAAGAGCTTTGTCTGGTGGATAATGAGACGAATGAGAAACAGCCATATGCCGAGACAAGCTGTACGAATGTGCATGTCGAGGCGTGTAAGAAACATGATTATGAGCAGGATGTGCAGTACTGCGTGTGGTGCCATAAGAAAAATCCGGATTTCCAGGGTTATGTTCGGATCACCGTAAATGGAGTAGAAACTTATGTAGATACACTGAAAGAAGCGTTACAATACGCAAATGGCAAAGAAGCAGAGATTACCTTTATGCAGTCAATGGAAAATACGGGAAGTCTTCCGACTCTGAAAAGTGGAAAAATCACTCTGGATTTAAATCAAAAATCTCTGACAGCGAAAAGTGTTGACCGGATCTACATAGACGGAGCAGAGGTTACGGTAAAAAACGGAACCTTTGATATTGTAATAGCACAGAGGAGCGGGAAACTGAGAATAGAAAGCGGTGATTTCAGACAGATCGGCTATTGGGACAGTTATCAAAACAGTATAGAAATGACCGGCGGAAATTTTCAGAACATCGTATTATATTCAGGCAGTGCAGAAAATATGCTTCCGCAGGGTTATGCGTTCTACAGTACGGAAGATGGACGCTTTCTGAGCAGAAAAGAAGTACTTACTCAGAGTGATCTGAAAAATGTGGAGGTTCGAAATACAGGTATGAGCTGTGAGACACTTCCGCAGATTTCCGGAAATGTAGAACAGACTTTGCAGGAGTATACCTTAATTCCGGGCGTGATCAGGGCAGATACCGGAAACGGAGAAAGTACGCTGCTGGAAGGAACCTGGAGTTTTACGGAGAAAGAAAATCTGGAAGTGATACCGGAACTTGGAAAAAGATTGATATGCGATCTTGTTTTTACACCGAAAGATGGAAATTATCCTTATTATGTAGTAAAAGGTGTAGAAGTTCATGTTGAGAAAAAGACTCCGCAGCAGACTGCATTTCATGAATCGGCAAGTTATATTTATACCAAGGGTTCTGGCACGGTATTTGTGGATCTGCGGGCAAAACTCCCGGCGGACAAAAAGGAAGATTATTATTCCTATTCTGCAGCAGGGGATGAGCAGATTTTTGATGATTATGAGATTACGCGGAATGGACAGTTAAATTATAAAGTGAAAGATTTTACAGACAGGAGCATGATAGGAAAAACAGGCACAATTCATGTAAGGGTAACAATGAAAAATTATAAGGATGTTTCTTATGACTTAACGGTCACACTGACAGATCAGAAAAAGGTTGTCCTGAAAGAAGGCAGTGAGGTAAAAGTTTTACAGGATCAGAAGCTTACTTACGGGGGAACATTATCCGATCTGAAACTGAATCTGGAAGGGGAAGAACAGGCAGTCTTTGTTGAGCAGGGAACCGACACGCAGGTTCAGGGAACGCTTGCGTGGAAAGATGGCACACAAAGACCGGATACATCCGTGACAAGTGCAGAATGGATCTTTACACCGGATGATGTGGCATATGCAAACACAGAAGGCAGCACAGCGATCACCGTAGAGCCAAAAGAACTGAAAGTCTTAGAGGCAACGGCAGATGATAAAGTATATGATGGAACCGCGTATGTCAGCTTCCGTGATATTGTTCTTGAGGGCATTGAAGAAGGAGATGAAGTTTCGGCAGACATCGGAACGATCCGCGGGACTTTGAAAGATGTAAAAGCGGGAAATTATACTTCGGTAACTTTGCCAGAGCTGAGATTAACCGGAAAAGACAAGGAGAATTATATTCTTGTGCAGCCGACAGACGAAATTCCTCTGACAAAAGCGGTGAATGTGGCAAAAAGCAGTGGGCTTCAGATCGAAGAACAGAATAAAAGTTACTTATATTTAAAGGATCAGGAAGAGCGGATCAGTCTCAGGGAAATCCTCCCGGTGGACTGCGGGAATGCACAGTATGCTGCACCGGAGATGACCGGAAACATGGAATATATCACAGAACCGAGTATAGCAGACGATATATTATCTTATACAGTGAAGCAGGGGGCACTGGACAGGAAAGGAAAGATCCAGATCAAAGTTACGACTGAGAACTATGAGGACTTTGTGATCACCTTCAATCTGGAATGTAATGACCAGACACCGGTCAGATTACAGGAAGGAACAGAAGTAACCCTGAAAAAAGATACGCTTACTTACGGTGGTCTTTTGTCGGCACTGGAGTTTTCGGAAGCAGAATTTGTGGACGAAGAAGGAAATACAGTGGAAGGAACGCTTGAATGGAAAGACGGCACACAAAGACCGGATACATCCGTGACAAGTGCAGAATGGATCTTTATGCCATCTGATGAGGCATATGCAAATGCAGAAGGCAGCACAGCGATCAAAGTAAATGCAAAAGAACTTACGGTAACAAAGGCGACCGCCAGAAACAGGAAATATGATGGAACAAATCAGGTTGCCATCACGGAAGTACTGCTAAGCGGTATGCTGGAAGGTGATGAAGTGAGCGTAGATCTGACGGATCTTCATGGAACGTTAAAAGATAAAAAAGCAGGAAAATATACTTCGGTAACATTACCGAAACTGACGCTTGCCGGAAAAGACAAAGCAAATTACAGGCTGGTACAGCCAGTCACAGAAATCCCTCTGACAAAAACGGTGACGATCGAAACACCGGAAACACCGGAAACACCGGAGACACCGGAAACACCGGAGACACCACAAAAACCGTCAGATCCAGGTGAAAAGCCGGGAACTTCTGAGCCGATACAGAAGCCATCGAAACCAGAATATCTGAAAAAAGGAACAAAGTTCATAGGACCGGACAAAAATCAGTATAAAGTAACCTGTGCGGACGGAAAGACATTTACAGTGGCATATCTGAAACCGAAAAAGGGTGTCAAAGGAACGGTAAAAATACCGGACAGCATTACCGTAAACCATGTTACTTATAAAGTTACAGAGATTGCAGCGAATGCTTTTAAGAATCAGAAAAAGATCCGAAAAGTGTTGATCCCGTCAGGCGTGAGCAGGATCGGAAAGAAAGCATTTTGTGGCTGCAAGAAGCTGAAAAATATCACGATCAAAACGACAAAACTGACAAAGAAAAGAGTGGGAAGCAAGGCATTTTCCGGCATCCATGCGAAAGCGGTCATCAAAGTGCCGAAGAAAAAACTTTCTGCTTACAGGAAGATACTGAAAGCACGCGGAGCCGCAAAAAAAGAAAAAGTACAGGCGATCAAGGTAAAATCTAAAAAAGCATAAGATAAAAAGACTTGGGCAGTGTGTGCCGGAGATGCGGAGATGATTTCTGGTACTCACAAATGCCCGGAAAGGATTGAAACTATGCAGGGAGCAGAAAACACAGAAAAACAGCAACTCTCCGCTCCACTTAGAGCGCGTATGTGGGAATACCGTATTATCAGTGTGATCGTTTGTGCATTTTCTTTCTGGATCGCATCAAAAGGGAACTGGAATAAGATCCCGGTCAGCATAGCAACGGTTGTCCTGATCATTGGTATTGCAATTTGGATGCTGGGATCGCCGGATGATTATAACGGTTCGACGGATATCTGCAGCATGATCGCCATGGATTGTCCAAGAAAGATTGAAGAATTTTATGAGGCCTACAAAGATGTCCGTACGCCGCTTGGCTCCGGTTATCTTGTTCAGTTTTACACGATGAGACAGCCGGCTCTGATGTTCGGGCCGGACAAAAACGGCGATTATCTCTATTTCTGGCTTTCAAAAGACGGGAATATCGGTTATCTTGGCTATTCGTTCATGACCAGTATGATAAAGGGAAAATATAATGATCCGATATTTCCGGCAGAAGAGGATTTTGGCGATAATACAGCAAAATATGTCTGCTATCAGTCGGATGTGCTTCTGATGCAGAAGCAACTGAGGGAGAGCCTGGAGCATTTTGTGAAAACAAAACAGGTTTTGGAAATTCCGCAGTCCCACCCATCGGAAGTCTATACTTTTACGGAGGATTTTAAACTGACCGGTCAGCATTTTGATCTCTGTGACAACGAAGGAAATCGTGTTTTCGAAATCGAAGGAACGGCTCCGCTGCGCACACTTTCTGTTTATGACGATCAGCATAACGAGATCTTTAAAATGACCAAGAAGATCGTAAGTGTACTGCCGACCTACCAGTTTTATTACCTGGGTGAGCTTTACGGCACGCTGGAGAAGAAATTTGTGCTGGTCAAAGATAAATTTGAGATGAAGGTCAAAGAAGGAAAACTGGAACTGACCGAATATGCCGGTTCGATCGGCCATAATTTCTGCGTAACCTTAAATGGCAAAACGCTGGGAACAATCCTGGACAACCTGGATCTGAAAATGGAAAATATCGTTTTTGACAATGCAGTGATCATTGCATATGAAGAAAAATATCTTCCGCTGCTTGCGGCAATGGCGGTGATGGCGGCACGCGAACTTGCACGGGATCGCAGTTAGGAGGTGTGAATGAAAGAAAAAGCAAAGATAAGAAAAGCGGTGTATATCGCAGTGATGTGGTGTATTCTGGCAAGTGTTCTTTTGGGATGCAGAAAATCTAATGTCGAGTCCTATGCATCTGCAGAGGAAGCAAAGCAGGCAATGAGTCAGTGCCGGACATTTCTGGTAGAAGGAGATCTGGATGAGGTCAACCAGGAGGGGAATATCCTTGCGGACGGGAAAATAGCCGGGCGGTTAAAAGAAACAGGTATTCTCAATACGAAATGGACGGTATCGGTCGATGGCAAAACCTGGTTTTGGATGAAATTTGTGACTGATGAGCCGATCAATAACATCGATGGCGTGATTGCCGGGACAACCTATGGTTATTATGATGAAAACAATCAGTGCCTTGGCTATGCACAGAAGCGGTTGTTCGAGAACGAAAATCTGGAACGTGAATATTATCTCGTATTTATGGATGCAGACGGAAATCTCAAAGATTATCTGGCAGAAGAACGCGGAGAGGAACTTTACGATTACGAGGGCAATCAGATCGGCAGCGGAAAAGCAGAACTCAAGGGTTATATTGGGGAGAAATGCTATTTCGAAATTGATACTGAAACGGGTGTATCTGTGGATGCAGTGGATAAAATGGCAATGTATCTCCAACTGTTTAGTAAATTTAATGAAACGGCAGGAGATTAAATGGTGGTAAAAAACAATTCTTACGGTGTAAAAAACCATGGAGATGCGATTGATGCTTGAATTTATGCAGGTTTGCTATTATAATCATCAGTGATTTAGAGAAGTAAACTTTATCACACACCCGCTTATACTATTTTATGATGCCAGGGTCAAAAGCCTGAAACCATGATGTGCTTGCACAAGAGTGGTTTTATGGCTTAATGACCCGCCCCGATATGAGCATAAAAGTGGAGCGTAAGCTTCACGATATGCGAATATTGGGTAGAATTGTGGAAGTACGAAGTACGGAACAATTCGTATGGCATCTTTTGAACCCAACATCATTTTATACATTTAAGGAGGAATCTACTATGATTACCTGGAACAACCTGGATACACTGGAAGCATTTAAAAATCTTTCAAAGGCAGAGCGTGTAAATATCGCAGAGGCAATGTCTGGAGAAAACGGCGCAGAACGTGTGAAAACATACAGCACACCGATGGCAGAAGGTCTTGCGTATAATTATGCTGCAAAGCAGGTAGATGACAAAGTGCTGGAAGATCTGCAGAAACTGGCAGACGAAGCACAGCTGACTGAAAAATTCGAAGCACTTTACAATGGTGAAGTTATCAACACCGGAGAGAAGAGAATGGTTCTTCATCACCTGACACGCGGTCAGCTCGGTGAGGCTGTAAATGCTGACGGCACAGACAAACGTGCTTTCTACAAAGAACAGCAGCAGAAGATCGCAGATTTTGCAAACAAAGTACATGCCGGAGAGATCACAAATGCAGCAGGTGAGAAATTTACAACCGTTGTTCAGATCGGTATCGGCGGCAGTGACCTCGGACCTCGTGCAATGTATCTGGCACTGGAAAACTGGGCAAAGAAAAACGATACCTTCAAGATGGAAGCAAAATTCATCAGCAATGTAGACCCGGATGATGCAGCAGCAGTTCTGTATGGTATCGACGTAGCACATTCCATCTTTATCCTGGTTTCCAAATCCGGTACAACACTGGAGACACTGACCAACGAGTCCTTCGTAAAAGATGCCCTGAAAAATGCAGGACTGGATGCTTCCAAACATATGATCGCAGTAACCAGCGAGACATCTCCACTGGCAAAGAGCGACGACTATCTGGCAGCATTCTTTATGGATGATTACATCGGCGGACGTTATTCATCCACATCCGCAGTAGGCGGAGCCGTATTATCCCTGGCATTCGGACCGGAAGTATTTGAAAGATTCTTAAACGGTGCAGCAGAAGAGGACAGACTCGGAACAGAAAAAGACATCAGAAAGAATCCGGCAATGCTGGATGCACTGATCGGCGTTTATGAGCGTAACGTACTGGGCTATCCAAGCACAGCAGTACTGCCATACTCACAGGCACTGAGCCGCTTTCCGGCACATCTGCAGCAGCTTGACATGGAGTCCAACGGTAAATGCGTAAACCGTTTCGGTGAGAGACTTGACTATGTAACCGGACCGGTTATCTTTGGTGAACCGGGAACAAACGGACAGCATTCTTTCTACCAGCTGCTCCATCAGGGAACAGACATCATCCCACTGCAGTTCGTAGGCTTCAAGAATAACCAGATGAACACGGACGTAGTGATCCAGGGCAGCACAAGCCAGCAGAAACTGTGTGCAAACGTGGCAGCTCAGATCGTAGCATTTGCATGCGGAAAAGAAGACGAAAATCGCAACAAAAACTTCGAAGGCGGCCGTCCGTCCAGCATCATCATCGGCGAACAGCTGAACCCGGAAACACTGGGAGCACTGCTTTCACACTTCGAAAACAAAGTCATGTTCCAGGGATTCGTATGGAACGTAAACAGCTTCGACCAGGAAGGAGTACAGCTCGGTAAAGTACTGGCAAAACGCGTACTGGCCCACGAGACAGACGGAGCACTGAAAGTACTCAGCGATCTGATGAATATTTAATCTCAGAATAGAAAGAACCCAAGCGAGAATATTCGCCTGGGTTCTTTTTAGGTGGTGCGAGACCTAAAAGAAATCTTCAACTTGAGAAACTTCTGTAAAATGGTTATAATAAAATTAGAAAATAATTTATGATATAGCAGTTGAAAATGAGGTGATGATATATGCCAAAGACTATGCTGGATTTAATAGAGCAATATGTAGAAGCTGTTAAAAAGATTTATGGCTCACATGTACGACAGATTATTCTATATGGATCCTATGCAAGAGGAGATTTCCGACCGGATTCGGATGTAGATATTATGATTTTACTGGATATGTCTGATCTGGAGTTAAAAGCATATGCACAACAGCTTTCTTATATGACCTATGATTTCAATATGGACAACGATCTGGATATCAAGCCTATTGCAAAAAGCGAAGCACATTTTAAAAAGTGGATTGTAAATTATCCGTTTTATTCCAATGTTCATAAAGAAGGGGTGGTTTTATATGAAGCAGCGTAAAACGGAAATTGGTACAAGACGGGATTTGGTTCTATATCGTCTGGAAACGGCGAAAAATGATCTGAAATCTGCAAGAGCGTTATTTGCAATGGAAGATTATCGAGGAGCTAATAACAGAGCATACTATGCTATCTTTCATGCGATTAATGCCGTACATGCCATCAATGGAAAAGCATATAAAAGACACAAAGATGCTGTGGCGAATTTCAACAAGGATTATGTAAAAACATCTGTATTTCCAAGAGAAATGGGACGGAAAATTGGACAGGCGGAAGAGATTCGACATGCAAGTGACTATGATGATTTTTATATTGCAAGTAAAGAAGAATCAGAAAAGCAGATCCTAACTGCGGACGAATTTATTATTATGGCAGAAAAGTATTGCAGGGAGCAAATGGAAGAGCTTGGTCTTAATTGAAGGATTCCAAAGTGAAAAAGGTGAACTTCAGAAGAGTAACGGTTAAGGAATAGCAAAAATGTAGCATTATCTTGAAAAACTTATGTAAACTGATTGTAATAAAAATTAAATTCGGCGTGCAATTAAATTGTTGATAGATAAGACTGATAAAGTTACGAAAAGACGTAGGAGAGATATTAGGAAAAGAAAGAAGATTCCGGAAATGTAATGTTTCTGGAATCTTTTTTTGTGGGAACAATATGCTAATACTAAATTTCGTAGAGTATCCTACTCTGCGATTTCATAATTATCGATTTTTATATCAAACTTCTACTTAATTTTACAAAACGTCACTTAAAATGTCAATATATGAGGCAACAAATTTGAACAATTTTGCTGATAAATACAAAAATTCTTTGAAAAACTTTGTTTGAATATGAGATTTGAAAAAATGTGTCGTGATTGAAACAAAAAATCCTGCTTTAGAAGTATTGTTTTTTATGTTATATGGATATTTGCCGTCAAAATATCCGTCATAGAAAGGAGTTATGGATTATGTCAAGAAAAGGAGAAAATATTTATAAGCGTAAAGATGGCAGGTGGGAAGGAAGATATATTAAAGGATACGACTCAAACAACAAAGCAATTTATGGATATGTCTATGCAAAATCATATCGAGAAGTAAAAAATAAAATGGTTTCTTTTAAAAGAGATATACAAAATGGGCATTTTCAGACAGCACAATTGAAAGAAGAAATCGTTTTGTTAGAAGATATAACAAATGAGTGGTTAACCGATATTAGATGTCAAATAAAAGATTCTACTTATATCAAATATAGAAATATGATCCAGTCCTACATAATTCCTGAAATTGGAAATTATCCGATCAATAATTTAACCATAGAGTGTCTGAATTCATTTTTTTCAGAGTTACTTCAAAATGGTGGGCAAAATCATCAGGGATTATCTGCAAAAACAGTTGCCGATGTCCTGTCGCTGGTCAGAAATATGTTTCGCTATGCAAAGGCAAAAGGAGTGGATGTACCGTGTGATGCAAGAGAGATTATAATCAAACAAAATGCTAGAGAATTTCGCATTTTTAGCATTCATGAACAGGAGAAATTATGTCAATATTTATGTACCCATCTTTCCCTTAAAAATATAGGAATTCTATTGTGTCTTTATACAGGATTGAGAATCGGAGAAATCTGTGCATTGCAATGGAAAGATATTTCTTTTATCGAAAATACCATTTATGTACATCAGACCATGCAGCGACTGCAGGTCGAAAATGCAGCAAAACAACGTACAAAATTAATGCTCACAACACCCAAAAGCCCTTGTTCCATTCGAGTAATTCCGATTCCAGAAGATATTGTTAATCTTTTGAAAAATACCATTCACGAAAAACAAGGATATATGCTTACTTGTCAGGAAGATTACTGTATCGAACCAAGAACGCTACAGAATCATTTTAAACGTATATTGAAAGAAACTGGAATTAAAGAAACAAATTTTCATACACTTAGACATACATTTGCGACACGATGTGTTGAAGCCAGATTTGATATAAAAAGTTTGAGTGAAATTCTCGGACATTCCAGTGTAAACATTACAATGAATCGTTATGTACATCCGACAATGGAACTAAAACGACAGAATATGCAGCGTTTAACCTGTTCTTTCGCCGTCAGCTCAAGCCGTCAGAATGCCCAGGATTACTAGAAAAACTGAATATTTTCTATACTTTCGCAGAGTAGGATACTCTGCGAAAAAATAATCAGGAATATGATGCTGTGCAGATTATAATCAGGATTAAATTAAAATTTATTTTAACACTTAAATGTTCTGAAAATATGAAATAAATAGGTTGAAAAAATAAAGAAGTATAATATTTTCATAATTTTCTGCACATAAGGGAGGGATAACAACGGCAGATTTCAATATTACTTATGGTATGCTGACAAGTTCCGGGGAGCGAAAAGCCAACGAAGATTTTCTGGACATTCTTATCAGCTCGGATCGTCAGGATTTTATCTTGTGTGACGGTCTGGGCGGACATGGAAATGGGGATGTGGCATCCAGATTTGTGACGGAAACCATAAAAGAAGCCCTGGAAAAGGAAATGAGTGTCGAAGAGAGCATTATGGAAGCACAGGAAAAGCTCCTGGAGAAGCAGAAGGCAGAGCATGCGGAGAATTCCATGAAGACGACCGTGACCTGCCTTGAGCTGTCAGGAAATAAAGCAAGATTTGCACACGTCGGAGATTCCAGGATCTACCATTTTGAAAAAGCAAAGTACGTGCAGAGAAGTCAGGATCACAGTGTTCCGCAGATGCTGGTAAATCGAGGGGATATCAAAGAGAAAGATATCAGGCACCACGAAGACCGAAGCCGTCTGCTACGTGTGATGGGAACGGAATGGGACAGTCCTAAATATCAGGTGGTCGATGATATAAAACTGACAAACCGCAGCAGCTTTTTATTATGCAGCGACGGATTCTGGGAGCTGATTGATGAAAAACAGATGTGCAAACTTTTGAAAAAGGCAGCGGATCCGCAGGACTGGCTTGGAAAAATGGAAGAGATTGTGCTGAAAAACGGAACAGGCACAAACATGGATAATTATTCGGCGATTGCAGTGTTTGTAAGATAAAACGATCGCCTGAAAGGAAAGAAAAAATGATAAGACGATGTAGCAAAGGGCACTGGTACGACACAAGTACCAACAAGGTATGTCCGCACTGTAAGCTGGAAAGTGAAAAGCTTGGAATCGGTATTCAGGATGTGGAAGAAGATGACCGCACGATATCGATTGCGGATGTCGGTTTATCGCTGGGAGATGAGCTGGGAGCCATTATCGGCAATTCAGTGGGAAATCCGATCACCGGAACAGCGATACCGGGCAGCATGGCGAGCGGAGAGGACGATGATAAGACAATTTCCTTTGGGTTTTTCGGAGATACCAGACAGCAGCCGGTGACAGGATGGCTTGTCTGCATGACAGGAAATGAGCGTGGAAAAGATTATCGTCTGCATGCGGGCAAAAATTTTGTCGGCAGAAGTCCGTCGATGGATGTGGTGATGGTGGATGACAAAAAGATTTCGCGGGAAAAGCATTGTTCCGTGATCTACGATCCGAAAAGCGATTCTTTTTATGTGGCAGCAGAATCAGGAAATCTGGTTTATCTGAACGATGAGCTTCTGGAATCTACTGAGGAACTGGAACAGGAAGACAAGATCACGATCGGAGATACGAGTTTTATATTTATACCATTCAGCAGGGGGAAGAGAAAATGGGAAAACGAATAACAGGAATTCTTGCAGCATTTATGCTGGCGGTGCTGGCAGGCTCCGGTATGGTACAGGCAGCTGCTATAGGGACACCGTATGTGGCAGAACAGGCCATCGGTAAAGCACCAAACATGAAAGCCTATGTAACCGGTTCAAAGATGAAAAAAGATGCAGCGGTAACCGGCAAGATCGGTGATATCGAACTTACGCAGAATGGCGATATCACTACCTTTCAAAAAAGCGGCGAAAAGATGAATTATATCATTTTGATGGATAATTCTGGTTCTGTAAATGAAACACAGTTTGCAGAAGCAAAAGAACAGCTGAAAAATCTGAGAAAATCGCTGAAAAAAGGCGATGAGATGACACTTTGCACCGTTGGAACGGACAATGCCGGCGGCGAAAAAACACAGGTTTTTGCCAGAAAGGTACAAGGCAAAGACAAAGAGAAAAAAGAACAGAAAAGCGACTGCAAAAAAATAGAAAAAATTCCGTATCTGAAATCGGCGAATATCAAAACCGTTTTGTACCGTTCGATCAATCAGATCCTCAAAGAACAGGCATCACCGGAAAAAAGAACCGTTCTTCTGCTGATCACAGATGGTGAGGACGATTCTCAGGGAAAAGATATCGATAACGTTTCCACAGCAAAGACCGTAAAAGAAGCATCCATTCCGGTATATGGAATCATGCTCAACCGGAAACCGCCAAAATCCGGAAGCTCCGCAGGATCCGATGAGAAGATTTCCTATACAAGAAATCAGATCCTGGAAGAGAAAAACAGCCGCGGTTACTATTATGACTGCAGCGTGGAGGCCACACCGGAAAGCGTAGATGCCGCATTTAACACACTGACTACGTTATGGCAGAAAGAAACTTATGTAGTCAATCTGACCGCTTCCACCAATCAGACAGCAGGCCGTGGAAAACTGGCACTGACGGTGAATAATTCCGCTGTTGGAAAAATTTATGTGGATTATTCTGCGTATGACAAAGACAGTGACGCTCCGGCACTCGTTGGTGATGTCGAAGAAGTGAGCAGCAATTCCATCAAATTTTCCATCCAGGATCAGAACGGTGTCAACAACATGGATGCCAATGAGGCAGCCAACTATATGATCCAGACTGTTTCTGACAACGGAGAGGGCAAAGTATGGTCGATCGAATCCATCAATACCGCAGTATCCGGCAATCAGATCACAGTCACACTGACAACCGGCGAGGAACTTTACAATGACAGCTATACGCTGCATCTGACAAACATCCGTGATAAATCACAGGATCAGAATGAGATGGATGTCACCGCAGAGTTTAAGATCACGACCGGTCTGGATGCAAAAAAAGTGGAATTTCAGAACACGATCAAATCTTACTGGTGGATCGGACTGATCGTTCTGGTGCTGATCATCGGTGTGATCATCGTGATTGTGATCCGCAGAAAGAAAACAGAAGTTGTCGGCGTTGTTCCGGATGACCTGGAAAAAGCAGATACCAAAAAGATCCGCCTGACGATCACCGACCGTGCCGGAATGATCAAAGACGTAGAATGGAATGTAGAAGGAAGCCTGTTTGTAGGACGTTCCGATATCTGCAACATTTTCTTTGACGATGACCGTTTATCCAAACAGCACTTTGTTATAGAAGTCAACAAAATGGGCTGCTACATCGTCGATCTTGAATCAACAAACGGAACCTTTGTAAATGGCGTCAAGATCACGAACCGGAGAATGCTTCTGGATGGCGATGTGATCACGGCAGGAAGAGAAAAGTTTGTATTCCATCTTCCAAAACAGCAGCTGGAAACACAGGATGTTGTTTCGGAAGAAGGCAAATAGAAGAGGGGGTGGAAACAGACGATGTTTGGAATAAAAAGAAAAAAAGCAGTGCAGCCGGAGCCGATACCGCAGCCGGTGCAGAGCAGACCGGTGATCCGCACGGTTCCGCAGATGACCACACTGGCACGAAGTTCCGTCGGAAACCGAAATTATCAGCAGGATGCACTGTATGTCAGTGAAAGCAAAGTCCTGTCTGCAAATAAAAAAATCCGACTTCTGGCAGTTGTATGTGACGGAATGGGAGGAATGGCAGACGGAGGCAAAGCGAGCCGCACTGCAATCCAGATGATGGTGCAGGGATTTAAAAATATCGAAAAAGCACCACAGGTCAATATACCGGCATTTTTTCAGCAGGGAATCTATGCGATCGATCAGGTAGTCAGTGCTTTCCCGAAGGAAAACGGAAGAGGATCCGGAACAACGATGGTGGCATGTATTGTAGAAGACAATAAATTATACTGGGCATCCGTGGGCGACAGTCGTATCTATATCATCCGCAATCATCAGATGCAGCAGGTGACGCGTGACCACAACTACTGGCTCAGACTGCAGGAAAAAGTGGCAGCCGGTCAGATGACAATGGAAGAAGCGATGGCACAGCGTCACAAAGAAGCACTGATCAGTTATCTCGGCATGGGAAATGTCTCTTTGATGGACATCAATACAGAGCCGTTTACCATGCAGTACGGCGATATGATCATGCTTTGCAGTGATGGCATAACCAAGACACTTCCGGATGCTCAGATAAAAAAGATCATTTTGGCAGACGAAGTCAGACCGGCTCAGAAGGCAGAAGCTCTGGTAGAGGCAGCAACACATGCAAATTCACATTCACAGGATAACACTTCCGTGGTGTTGCTCCACTACGAAGAAGTTGATATAAAAAAACATCATTAAAATAAAAAGAAAAAACAAATGGGAGCACAGAATGTGCAGGAAAGGAGAACATTATGAATTTATGCAGATGTGAGAACGGACATTTTTACGATAAGGAGAAATACCCAACCTGTCCACATTGTAAGGGAGGAAGTGCAAGTGACGAAAAACGAACAGTGTCCTGGTGGGATAAAAATGGAAGTGATGGAGCTACGGTACCTGTAGATAATATACCTGATAAACCGTCGATTTCTGTACAACAGAAGGAAAATCCGTTTGAAAAAGAAGGGGTCGGATCCCAACCGGCAGTTCAGCAAATTCCATTCAACACTCCGCCGGCTGTAAGAGGATTTTCAGCCAACGATATAACAATAGGAGTCGATAACGGAGATACGCCAACCGTACCTTGGGATCCGAATCAGAGCGGAGACGACGATGATGATCATACCGTAGGATTTTTTGATGATGTCTTTACAGATACAACAAAAGAAGCAACAAAGGGACCGGTAATACCGGGAATGCCGGCACAGGCATCTGTACAGCATGTCAACAAAGTATCCACACCTTGCGTGGGATGGCTGGTTGCACTTGGCGGTGAGCACATCGGAACAGATTTCCGCCTGAAAGTCGGAAAGAACTTTATCGGACGCAGCCCGAAGATGGACATTGCCCTGACAGAAGACAAGAGCGTCTCCAGAGAACGCCACGCCATCGTTGTATATGATCCGAAGTCAAATATGTATCTGATCCAGCCGGGAGAATCCAGCAGCCTTGCATACCACAACAACAACCTGCTCCTGACACCGGAAAAATTGGAAGCATATGACATGATCACAGTAGGTGATGTCAACCTTCTGTTTATGCCGCTGTGCGGTGCAAAATTCAGCTGGGGAAGCGTGCTGGATGAACTGAAAAAGAAACATGAATAACAGATAAGAGGAAAGAAAATGGAGCGTTTCGCAAAAAAATTCCGGGTAATGGGCAGCATCTGCATTTTGCTGGAGCTGGTCACGCTGTTTCTGCCGTTTATGAAACGGGTGCAGGAAAATTATCCGGAGGATATATGGAGCCGACTGGATTACATTCAGGGGGCGATCGGTATATTTATCGGAAATGTAAGAGCGGATCTTCCACAGACCTTTACGACGACGCAGGCGGCATGGATTCTCGGACTGATGGCACTGCCGCTTGTCATTGCCGTCGCAGCGTGCGTATGGGGGATCGTTGGAGATCACAAACAGAGAGTGAGCAGCATTCTTATTTTTCTTGTTTTTCTGCTGGATATCATAATGTTTGCAACAAAAGGAAATTTTCTGCTGCAGGGCGAAGAAGGTCAGTCGTACCTTATGGGAAATGGAAGTATGTATGCACTGATCATTTCAGGAGTCAGTTCCGTATTCTCCGTGCTGGCATGGATCGCAACGCCGAAGATTGTCAAAGAAACATCGGATGAGATACCGCAGGTAGCAGAGATTAAACAGCAGCAGGTAGAGGCAAAATACAACGTAATGCTGGAAGAACAGCCGGAAAAACCGCAGGCAAAACAGCAGATGCCGCCGCATGGTGTGCTGGTCGGTATACAGGGACTTTATGCCGGAGCCGAGATCGCCATGAAGGACGGAGAAGAGATCCGACTTGGAAGAGCAGAAGGAAATCACCTGATCTTTACCGGACAGAGAAGTGTCAGCCGTAACCACTGCAAGATCCGCTGGAACGAAGCAAAACAGAGCTATCTGTTTCTGGACTATTCCAGCAGCGGAACTTACCTGAATGGTTCGCAGGACTGTCTTCCGCAGAATCTGGAGATCGAAGTGCCGTGCGGCAGTCAGATCGCACTGGGAAACAGAGAAAATATTTTTTTATTGAAATAAGGGAGCAAAAGTATGAGTGAATTGTGCATGAATTGTTTTAGCGTTAAGGGTGCATATGAAGTATGCCCTTACTGCGGTTATGTAGAAGGAACTCCTCCAAAGCAGCCACATTACCTTACCCCGGGAACCATCCTGGGGAATCGGTTTATTGTGGGGACTGCGATTGGTGTGGGAGGATTCGGAATTACCTATAAATGTTTTGACATGACCCTCGGTGTCGTGGTTGCAGTAAAAGAATTTTATCCGGCAGGTCTTGTAAACCGTGCACCGGGAGAATCCAGAGTCGGTCTGCTTTCCGGTGACAAAAAAGGCCAGTTTCAGGAGCAGCTCCAGCGTTTCCTTCTGGAAGCACAGAGCGTAGCTCAATTCGGAAAAGCCAAAGACATCGTAAACGTTTTTGATTTCTTTGAAGAAAACGGAACGGCCTACATCGTAATGGAATACATAGACGGTGTACTTCTGAAAGATTATCTGGACAAACAGGGCGTGATCGCTCCGGATGCAGCCATGAGCATTATCATGCCGATCATCGAGGCGGTCAAAAAAATTCACAGTAAAGGAATCATTCACAGGGATATCAGCCCCGACAATATTTTTATTGCCGATGAAAATACCATCAAAATCTTTGACTTTGGTGCAGCACGTTTAAATAACAGCAAAGAAGGTATGGCGGCAGAACCGGTGATCAAAGTCGGCTATTCTCCGCTGGAGCAGTATCGAGACAAGAGCCGTCAGGGCTTTTATACCGATGTCTATGCCGTAGGAGCCATTCTCTATCAGATGCTGACCGGAGTCAAACCGATCGAATCCACCGAGCGAGAATTTAAAGATGAACTGAAATCACCAAGAGAACTCGGCGTCAAGATCAGTGCAAACACAGACCGTGCCATTATGGAGGCACTGGCCGTCAGACCGGAACTGCGTTTCCAGGGCATCCAGGAATTCCAGGAAGCACTGCAGAATAAAAGAATCGCAGAAAATCCAAAAGAAAAACTGAAGAAAAAACGAAGAACCAGAAACTGGGCGATTGCCCTGACGGCAACAGCAGCGATGGCAGTAGCCGTGGGAATCGGACTGTATTCCACCGTTCTGAAGCCACAGGCATCCATCTTTGAAGCCGAGATAAAAAAAGATACAACCATTGTAGTCTGGGTAGAAAACAAAGATCAGAAAAAACAGATCGATGAACTGGTGAAGAATGGATTTAAAAAAGGCACGACTTCCTATCCGGATGAAAATATCCAGAAAATGCAGAGCGAAGATGAAAAAGTCCAGGTTCAGATCGAAGTTAAGAAAGATATGGAACAGGCACTGCAGAAAGCAGACGAACTTCCGAATATGTTCCTGACGGATCATGTGACAGATCTCTCTGACTACAAACTGGTTTCTCTGAAAGAGAATGTTTACGATTCCCTGGATAAAAATGCTTATCTGTTTTTACCGGAAAACGAAGAAATGTTCGGAGAGATGAAGGAAATCCCAACCGGGCTTGACACCCTTCTGCTCTATTCCTGCAGTTTTGAGTACAACAAGGACAATACACTGACAGATTCCTGTTTTATGGACCGAACAGACAATACTATTAAACTTTCAGAACTGATCGCAGAAGATCCAAAGAAAGCAACAGAGAATCCGGAGGATTCGAGCATGCTGAACAATCAGTTCGCGGCAGTATTAGATGATGACAGTTTGTCAAATGTCCTGCTGCTGAACAATGAGATTTCCTGGAAGAAAGTGGCATCTAAAAAAGCACTTCCGGATGACACGATGATCAGAAATCTTTCTTCCCTTCAGACTCTGCGTGTGACTGCACAGAACGGAACAGAAAAAGACAGCGATAAATATCAGATCAACAAAGGAAAGAAGAAACAGAAAGTTTACGGAAGCAACATTCTTGCGGGAGTTGCTTATCGCAAAATCATGAACAATGCAAGAGACAACAAAGGAGAAGGTGCAAATACACTGAAAGATTACAAGACCTATGTTGTAACGGATGAAGAGGGCAAAATGCTGGTTGAATTTTCAGAACGTTATGCGATCACGCAGGCATCCAGCACTGACCAGCAAACGGCATGCATGCGTCTTCTGTGGGTTATGTTGAGCGAGGCCGGTCAGACACAGAAAAACCAGCAGCAACAGACAACCTATCCGATCATGCGGAGCGTATTTGAGAAATTCCAGACCTACAATGCAGGTTACGAAGGATTCAGCGAACTGGAGCAGGCCAGAACCCAGTGCATCACAACAGGACCGAATAACCGGGAACTGCTCAGGTTTGTGTCAGGAATTGGCAAGAAACAGAAGGTGGAAGGAATTAAAAAATACACGGACAGTTATGCAGAGAATTAAGGGAGCGTGAGTATTTTGGAAAAACAATTCGAAAAGCCGATGAAATGGTATAAATTTGTGATTTATTTTCAGTTGTTTGCGGCAGCAGTTTTTAATGTTGGAGCGGGAATTATCTTTTTTACAGGTTCGCACTATGGGTTGGATAGTTTTGAACTGAAATTGTTTTATGGAGTGTTAAGTAATTTAAAAACACTGGATATCTGTATGGGAATTGTATCTATTTTTCTTGCTGTTTTTGCAATTATTGTAAGACAGAAACTGGCACATTTTGATGAGCAGGGGCCGAAATTATATTTAGGCTATCAGCTTATCACAGTAGGAGTGAACATTCTGTACATAGCAATAGCGGTCATAATTATATATCAGACGTTAGGTGGTACTTCGGATGATATATGGAGCATGTTTGCAAGCTCATATGCAAACTGCGGAATGGGTATTTCTATGTATGTTGCAAACAAGGTTTATTTTGATAATCGAAAAGAATATTTTGTGAATCATGGAACCACCGATATACCGGGAGTGAAAAATGTGATTCCACAGCCGCCGAAGAATGAAGTACCGGTACAGCCGTTCTCAGGCTCACAGAATGTTCCACCGGTGCAGTCGGGAGAAGATCCACATTATGTGCCGGTACAGCCACAACCGCAACCACAGCCGGAAACGAAACAGAAACATGGTGTACTTGTCGGACTGTGCGGCCTCTATGCAGGGGCACAGATCGAAATGAAAGACGGCGAGATGATCACCTTCGGGCGGGCAGATGACAACAATCTGATCTTTGCAAGTGAACCAAGAATCAGCAGACATCACTGTATGATTCGCTGGAACGCACAGAAACAAAAATATATTTTCCGGGACTATTCCAGCAGCGGAAGTTACATCAACGACCAGCAGGACTGCCTGCCGCAGAACCTGGATCTGGAAATCGCCTGCGGAAGCAAGATTGCCCTTGGAAACAACGACAATGTATTTTTATTCCAGTAGCAAAAGGAGGAAAAAGAATATGAAGAAAAAAATAGTTGCGTATCTCTTATGTATGGCAATGGGAGTCTCCCTGCTGCCGATGCCGGTTACACAGGCGGCTGATAATGGTACAGTAGTGTATGAAGAAGAGACAATGGCAGGAACGGAAGCAGACACGGCGACAGATACCAGAACAGAAATTAGTTTTAATGAAAAGCAGTATTTGGAAATGAAAACACCAGGTAAGGACTGGACATCCCAACAAGCAACAGAAACAGTTAAGTTTTCAGAAAATGATGAAAATTACAGTATAGATTCAGTATCCTGGTATGATATCACCAATAACGTAGACAACAAAAATCCTATGAAAGATGAGGAAAAATTTCAGGAAGGGAATAACTATACTGCCAAAGTAACTTTAAAAGTAAAAGATGATGAAAAAAAATTTGGTGACGATAGTAAATCTATTAAAATCAAAGTAGATCAGAGTGACGCAAAAGAGTTTGAGGAAAAGGATATAGAAATATCAGATGATGGAAAGAAGATGACATTGAGCTATAGTTTTTCTATAGAGCATGTGCATACATATCAAGCAGCGTGGACCTGGAAAGCTGATTATACAGAGGCAACATTGAAGATTTCTTGTACATCTTGTGGAGCAATTCAAATGGAGGACATAACAGTATCTTCGCAGAAATCAATAACCGAGAGTCCAACCTGTATAAAGCCGGGAACAAAAACTTATACAGCAACAGTAAAAGTGAATGGACAGAGTTATAGTGATATACAAACAGTAGACATACCGGCAACCGGACATAAAATGACAATAAAAGAAGAAAGCTGGGAATATAGTACAGACGGTCAAAACTGGGAAGCTATTGACGAAAATACCAAGCTGAGTGCGGAAGAAGCAAAGAACGTGAAAGTTCGCTGTACCCCAATCACAAAATGTGAGAAAGATGATAAGACAGAAAAAGGAACCGCAATTACAGGAAGCAAGGTAGAGAAAGAGAGTCAAGAGCCAGGATGTACCGAAGACGGCTATTACACATACACAGTCAAGGTAGAAGGAAAAGATGTAAGTGAAAAAGTAGCGATCGGGAAAACCGGCCATAACATGTCAATAACAGGAGGACGCTGGGAATATAGCACAGACGGTAAGAACTGGAAAACCATTGACACAGATACCAAGCTGAGTGTGGAAGAAGTATCGAAAGTGGAAGTTCGCTATATCCCAATCGCAACCTGTGATAAAAATGATAAGACAGAAGAAAGAGCCGCAGTTACAGGAAGCAAGATAGAGAAAGAGAGTCAAGAGCCAGGATGTACCGAAGACGGCTATTACACGTATGAAGCCACTATAACAGATGAACAAGGAAATTCAACAAAAAAGACTCAGAAAGTAGTCATTAAAGCAACCGGTCATGATATTGAAACAATCGAGGCAGTATCAGCAACGTGTGATAAAGATGGAAACATCGAGTACTATCAGTGTAAAATTTGCGGAAAGTACTTCTCAGATGCAGATGGAAAGAACGCAATCGAAGAAGGTAGCTGGATAGTAAAAGCAACCGGCCATAAGCTTGAAAAAACTGAGGAAGTAGCTGCAACCTGTGAAAAAGACGGAAATGATGCATACTACACCTGTAAAAACGAAAACTGTGGAAAGTACTTCTCAGATAAAGAAGGAAAGAACGAGATCAAAAAAGATAGCTGGGTACGTAAAGCAACCGGTCATCAGATTGTTGAGGAAGTCAAAAAGCAGCCAACGAAAAAGGTAGAAGGACAGTTGGTAAGACACTGCAAAAACTGTGACTATGTAAAAGAAACACTGGCTCTTCCTAAGAAAGAGATTACGATTTATGTCGGTGCAAAAGCAAAAGAGGTACCGAAGGTAGCCAGCACTTATAATACTTCAGATTACAGAATAGCATATGCAAAAACAAAAAATGCCAAAACATATGGAAAGTATTTCAATTTAAAAAATGCAAACAAAACTGGTAATCTGAAAGTAACGATCAAGGCTAATTCAAAAAAACTTTCACAGGTGAAGCTGAAAACTGTTCCATTAAAGGTAACAGTGGCAGGAAAAGAATATAAAACAAATGTGAAGGTGAAGATAAAAGCTCCGAAGATTACGATTACAACAAAGAAAATTGAATTTGGAGGTACGAGGGGAACACGTTATTATTTTGACTATAATCTGAAAGGTGCTACTAAAATTAAAGTTCGTGCGAAAAAATTAGCATTCCGCAATAAGGAATTTGACCGTTATATAAGTACACCGAAGAGCAATGAAAAATATACTTATTTCAATATCAAAGAAAGTGATTTAAAAAATTTAGGAAATAAAATTAGCTTTGAAATAGTAGCTTATTATGGAAAAAATATTTCTGAAAAATATAAAAAGACAGTAAGTGCAAAGTAGATTATTAAGGGAAAGAAGGAAAAACCTGTGTTAAGAACAAATATAAGAGTAAAGAAAGCAGCAATGGCATTGGCAGTATGTGCCACAGTTTTCACTGTACCAACACCGGTATCTGCTGCAAAACCGAGCACGGCAACTGTAAAAAGAGCCTATGAAAAATACGCATCAAAAAAACTGTTATCCAATTCAAAATATCCATATGGAGCATACACTTTGTATGACATTAACCGGGACGGTGTACCGGAAATGTTTTTTGAATATATGAGCGGTGCAAGATCAGGGTTTAAAATCTATACCTACAAAAAGAAAAAAGTGGTAAGTGTAAAATCCTCAACAGGAATCAGCTGTATTTATTATAATTCAGGCAAAAAACAGATTTGCATTTTAACTTCCAGTGGGGCATCGGATAACACTTATACCTGTTATAAACTGAGCGGCAAAAAATTAAAGAAGGTTGTGCAGTATAAGAGTGTTTCATCAGGAAGCGGAATGAAGTTTTATAAAAATAAGACAAGAATTTCAGGAAATCAGTATATGTCTTATGTTGGAACATTTGATAACTGGAATACAGTCAGGGCTCATTAAGAGAAAAGTAAGTCGGAGTTCATGTTCCGATATCAGCAGAAAAAGAAAGGAACGAAAGAGATATGAAATTATGCATGGGCTGCATGAATGAGATAGAAGATCATCTTTCTACGTGTCCGTATTGTGGATTTAATGAGACGGCACTTCGTCAGGAATCTTACTATCTCGATCCGGGTACGATCATCGGTGGAAAGTACATTGTCGGACGAGTCCTGAGCTATGGCGGACATACAGTGTCCTACATGGGAATGGATGCAGAAAAAAACAGAAAAGTAATTGTAAAAGAATACCTTCCGAGTGATTTTTCCACCCGCTCGGAAGGGGAAAAAGAAGTTACGATTTATTCCGGAGACGGTCAGCAGCAGTTTGAACAGGGGCTGACCAATTTTCTGAATGAGGCAAACCGTATTCAGCATCTGCAGAATATAAATGGAATCGCAAAAGTTTATGACTGTATTTCTGAGAATGAAACAGGTTATGTGATTTCTGAGTATGTAGAAGGACATACATTAAAAGAAATTCTCGAAAACGGAAAACGTTATTCGGCAGAAGAAGCAGCAAACTTTATCCGCAAAATTTTACAGGGCTTAGTGGAAGTACATCGTATGGATATCGTACACTGTGATATTTCACCGGAAACCATTATGATTACAAACTCCGGTGATATCAAGCTGACTGATTTTGGTGCGACGCGTTATGTTACGACAGCAAATTCCAAGAGTCTGTCGATCATTCTGAAAAGAGGATTTGCACCGGAAGAACAGTATCGAAGCAAAGGTGTACGAGGACCATGGACCGATGTATATGCACTTGGTGCAGTTATGTACTACATGATCACCGGAACAGTTCCGCAGGAATCGGTAGAACGTGCATTATCGGATGATTTGAAAGAGCCGTCAAAACTGGGAATTTCAATTCCAAAAAATATTGAAAATGCCCTGATGAATGCCCTGAATGTTTATCAGAAAGACAGGACCCCGTCCGCGGAAGCGTTTCTTTCAGAGCTGAACAGCAGGGAAGTAAAACGTATAAAAGTAAAACAGCAGAAAAATAAAACCGGAAAAATTCCAGTCTGGGCAAAAGCTCTGGTAGCCGGACTTGCCTGTGTGGTGGTAGCCGGAGGTGTATACATTGTAAGAAATACACGAAACAGTAGCACTGCGATTGCTACACATGCAATTACTATGGTAGATTTGACCGGACAAACAAAAGAAGAAGTTCAGGATTCTATTGAAGCATTAAAAAAGCAAGGATTGGAAGTAGAACTTAAAACGGAGGATGCTGGCACAGTCTTTGATCTGGATAAACCGGATGGCACGGTAGCATGGCAATCTTTAAAAGCAGGTGAAACATTGTATGATCCGCAACAAAAAGAGAGCGGTACGGAAGAAAATCAGACAGAAAAAGCACAGGACAGTATAGTTATTCAGATAAAATGGAATAGTCAGTCAGAGCTTTCTTACGATGATCTTGCTAAGATGGGAAATGCTTATGCGATGGCAAAAGCATTAGATATCAGTACTGATAATAAAGATCAATTTGTTCCTGTAAAGGGAGACGAAGAGGATTATTATGACTTAGTTTCACTGCAAATATCAGGAAAGACAATTACAAAAGAAGAATTACAGAACCCGGATAATCAGGATAAGAAACTGAATTACAAAAAAAGTGATATTAAGATTGAATATTATGAGACGGATTTCTTTGTTTGGGATTCTCTTCCTGATTTTAAAGGAAAGAATATAGAGAGCTTACCTAAATATCAGACTTGGCGTTATAAAAATGAGACAGAACGCCAGAAAGCAGGTAAGAAAAAGCTTAAGGATTCTATGATCGATAGAAAATATTATGCAGTTCAGGGAAAAGAAGGGGATATTGTAGATCAGACAGTAACAGCTGGAACAAAATATGATCAAACTAACCCGGGGGATGAAATATTAAAGCTGAAAGTACTAGATTGTGTGTTGGATTATGCCGGAAAAACAGAGTCACAGTTTCAGAATGAATTAAATAAAAATGGTTTTGGAAATATTAGGTGTAAAGATGAAAATGGAGAGGATGTGGCTGGACCAGTAGATAGAAATATTGTTGATGTCAAAGTATATGATAAAGATGATATATACTTTAAAGACCCACTTCCGTATTTTGAGAAAATAATAAATGAAAACGTTGGGGATATACATGTATGTTTTATGATTATAGTTAAAAATCTTCCGCAGCCACCTACATCAAACACATCAGGATCGGTTTCGGATGATGACGGAAGTTACAGTGCCCCAAGTGTCGGATACGATAACAGTGGAAGCTACGGCCCAAGTTATGGAAACAATAATCTATCAGATAGTAATGATGATGAGAACGGAAGAAAGTGGTGAAATCATTGAGATTGAAGGAGAATACTAATGAAACTTTGCTATCATTGTATGTCGCAAATCTCCAATGACAAAGCTTCCACCTGTCCTGTGTGCGGCAAGAGTCTGGATCCGGAGGAGCAGAAGCCGCGTTTCCTGAAGCCGGGGACGGTTCTTGGCGGGAAGTTTGTTGTCGGGTATCATCTTGGTTCCGGTGGTTTTGGTAACACTTATATTGGCTGGGATTGGGTTTTGCAGAGGAAGGTTGCGATTAAGGAGTTTTATCCGGAACAGTACTGCGGCAGGGGGCAGGATGGCCTGACGGTCGTGGTGACGGATGAGAGATTGATTTCACGTTATCAGCGTGGACTGCAGCAGTTCCTTGTTGAGGCAAGGAACGTTGCTGCCCTGCATGATGTGCAGGGCGTAGTAGAGATTTCGAATTTCTTTGAAGAGAATGGCACCGGTTACATCATCATGGAGTATCTGGAAGGAATGGATGTGAAAACGATTCTTCAGAAATCCGGAAATAAGAAGGATTATGAATGGAGCAGAAGAGTCGTTCTGACGGTACTTTATACTTTAAAAGAAGTTCATAAAAGAGGGGTGCTTCACCGCGACATTGCACCCGACAATATTTTTGTTACAAAAGAAGGTATTGTAAAGCTGATTGATTTTGGAGCGGCCAAGAATGTCACTGTTATGGATAGAAGCAAGGATGTCTGGCTGAAAGCCGGATATGCACCGATCGAACAGTACCGCAATACGTTTGAACAGGGACCATATACCGATCTCTATGCGGTGGCGGCACTCTTTTATCGAATGCTGACCGGTCAGAAGCCAGTTCCGGCCATAGATCGTCTGGAGAAAGATCCGCTGGTTCCGCTGTCTGATATGGGAATTTCGATTCCGCAGCAGGCAGAGATGGCGATCATGGTGTGCCTGAATATTATGCCGGAGTACCGACTCCAGAGTGCGGAAGAATTTATGGAGGCTCTTGACGGCAAGTTCTTTATTCCGGTTTACGAGCCGACCTGGATTTTGCCAAAAGAGAAGCCGAAGGGAATCAAAGCGAAGATAGGTGCTCTGCCGGTTGGGGCAAAAGTAGCAATCTGTCTGCTTGGTATTGCACTGATCGGCGGCACCGGAATCGGTGTAATGTCAGCTTTTAACAATCAGACACAGACCAGTATGGAAAATGTCCAGCAGGTTCTTATGGTGGATCTGAAAGGTAAGACAAGGGAAGAGGCAGAAAAGGAAATCGAAAAACTGAACCGGGATTATGGATGGGATTTGAAAGTGGATACGTCAGCGACTGTTTTTGATCCTTCCAAAGAGGTTGGAACGGTAAGTGAACAGTCCGTCCCGGCAGGAACAGTTCTTTATGATGCATCAGAAAATGCCGAACAGCAGTCAAAGGTAGCAGATCTGACCTATACGAACAATGGATTACATACGCAGGTGTCCGGTACGATCAAACTTACATTGTGTGTTCGAACAGTACGCTACAGTGAACTGAGAGGTCTGGATGCTTATACCATTGCTAAAAAGATGGGAATTGATACAAAAGATAAAACTCGTTTTATTGCAAAAGAGAGCGGCGGACAGACGTATTATGATCTCATCTGTTTGCAAACCAGTTCCGGTAAAGTTACAAGTGGTGAGATCAACAAGAGTGAGAACAGAAGTAAAACATTTGAGTGTAATGACGAGCTGAAAATTTACTATTACGTAACCGATTTCTTTTACTGGAAACAACTTCCTGATTTTACAGGTTATCAGAGAGTTGATATGATACCGAAACAGCAGCTGTACCGATATAACGATAAAAATAAGAAAAAGAAAGTCGGTAAGAAATCTATAGAACGATCAGGCTTTCTTGATAAAAGTTATTATGCAATCAAGGGTGTACATGAAGTTGGTGACATTATTGCTCAGAACATAGCCTCTGGAAAGAAATACGATGAATCAGATCCTGGAGACACGCTATTGAAGATTCAGGTAATTGGAAAAGTATTTGATTACGAAGGAAAAACGGCAGAAGAATTTATAGAAGAATTGGAGCAAGAGGGAATCCACTATTATGATGTCAGAACGAAATCTGGAGAAGCAGGAGATTTGGAATGGAAGATCTCAGAAGTAACAATGTGTTCGGCTGCTTTGGATGTACAGGGACATAAAGGTTATATAGCAGGTGCGGAATTAGACTTTATCAGTCAGGAAGATCTTGGAAGTAATGCTTACTTTGACATAGTGGTCAAAGAGCCGGAAAAAGAAACACCAAGTACTTCAGCACCAAGCAATCGAAGTAGCGGAAGTTATAGTACACCATCGCCGGGATATGATAACAGCGGAAGCTACAGTGCCCCATCTGCAGGATATGATAACAACGGAAACAGTGATACATCATCATTTGACGGTGGCAATAATTTTGACGATGCCAGAGTTGATGGGAATAGTAGAGGAGAAGTAAGTAACAAATCCGCTAAAAGTAAAAATGAATCTAAAGCTAACAACACAAATAACAATTCTAACGATATGTATTATCCTGAACCAGATATGTGGGATGATAATGGGGATAGTTGGAAGATTAGTTACTAACTGCAAATAACAACGCAAAGGGGTGAGAATCAAAGTGGGAAAGCGATTAGTCAATCCGGACAGTCTCTGTATGGGATGCATGACGGAATTGCAGTGGTCGGGGATGCCGTGTCCGAAGTGTGGATTTGATATTCGGAAGTATCAGAGGCCGAAGAACAGTCTGCCGCCGTACGAGATTTTGAACGGCAAATATTTGCTTGGCAGAGTCCTTGGCATAGGTGGCTTTGGGATCACTTACATTGCGTGGGATTTTTACCAGGCGAAGCGTGTATGTGTCAAGGAATATTTTCCGAGGGAGATCGCTGTTCGAAATATTTATGGACACACGTATTCAGAGCAGCTTTCCGTTTCTCTTTTATGCAATACGGAGACGTATACGCAGCACTGGGACAAGATCCAGTCCGCCTATATGAAAGGGCTGGAGGCTTATATCAAGGAGGCAGAAAATCTGTCGCGTTATTATCTGATGCCGGGTATTGTTTCGGTTCGTGATTTCTTTTATGGAAATTCGACGGCATATATTGTTATGGAGTACATAGACGGCATTGATATGAAACAATATGCCAAACTGCGGGGCGGCAGGCTAAAGCCGGAGGAAGTGATTTCTCTGCTGAAGGATGTTCTGAAAGCATTGCAGGCAGTCCATGAGGACAACATCATTCACCGGGATATCAGCCCGGATAACATTATGCTGACACGAAAAGATATGCATGCGGTTCTGATCGATTTCGGGGCGGCCCGTACCTATGGAAACAGCGAAAATGCACCGGTTCTGCTGAAACATGGCTATGCACCGATCGAACAGTACAAGCGGGACGGAAATCAGGGACCATGGACGGACGTTTACAGTATGTGTGCGAGCATGTATTTTCTGATGAGCGGGATTCGGATTCCGCCGTCACCAGAGAGGCAGAAACACGACACGGTGCAGCGTCTGCAGGTCATGGGAGTTCCGATTTCGGATGAATGGGATCTTGCCATCTGCAAAGGGCTGAGTATTGAGCCGGAAAACAGGTATCAGTCGATCCGGGAACTGTATCAGGATCTCTACCACGAATAAAGGAGGGCATCATGGAAAATCGTTATTTGCCGGGCATGCTCTACTGGAAAGGTGCAGGACAGAGTGTATGGAGAATGTATGATCAGCTTCTTGAGATCAAAGTGTTTGCTTTCTGGGCAAAAGAAGGGCAGCAGGAGCAGCTTTATCAGATGGCACGGAAGCTGGAGAGACTGAATCTGTTAGATGAGCATTTTGTAAAGATTCTGGCAGTTAAAAAGATCAATGAGGAATGGTTTCTGTTGTTTTCTGAAAAAGATGCAGAAGAGAAAAAACAGCAGATACAGGCGGTTCTTGCAGCGAAAGATTTACAGGAAACAGAGGAAATGCCTGATTTTTCGCAGTACAGAGAACAGGGCAGAAAGAAAGAGCAGGTTTTGCCGTGCGGCACGATTCTAAATGGTCAATATCAGGTTTTGGACTGTGTCGGGATCGGAGGTTTCGGAATCGTATATCTTTGCCAGGATTTTTATCTGAAACGTCTTGTTGCGGTGAAGGAGTATTTTCCGGAGCAGTGGGCGGAGCGGGAGAGTTCTTATGTTTCTGTAAGGTCTTCGGACAAGCTGAATGCATATCGCTTTGGTCTTCAGTCTTTTTACGAAGAGGCAAAGATGATGGCAAAATTTTTAAATACACCGCATATCGTCACGATTTATGATGTATTTCAGGAAAATGACACGGCTTATCTGGTAATGGAATATTTATCCGGCATCAGCATTGGCAGGGAGATGAGGCTGAGAGAATATAAACCGTATTCCGCAGCAGAATTATCTGAGATCATAAATCCGGTCATGGATGCACTGGAAGCCATGCATGACCAGAGGATTGTCCACAGTGATATCAGTCCGGGAAATATCATGCGTACTTCAAACGGAGATATTTGCCTGATTGATATGGGGGCGGCCAAATATACAAACACTGCAAGACCGGTCCTGAGTGCGGCATTTCTGAAAGTCAACTATGCGGCACCGGAACAGTACCGGACGGCACGACAGGGGATTCCGTACGATGAAGGTCCCTGGACGGATATTTATGCACTTGGTGCGACGATTTATTATCTTCTTACCGGGCAGAAACCACCCGATATTATAAAGAGGTTGGAAGGTAAAACTACAAAACTGTGTCTGCCGAAAAAACCGAGAGTAAAACGTGCAAGACAGTGGCAGACCTTCCTGGGACATGCAATGGAGCCGGAGATCAAAGAAAGAATCGGTTCGATCCGACAGGTTCGGGAAGAAAGTAAGGGGTTATTGAATTAGGGAAAGGAGAGGTTTATATGGACAACATTTTTACTGCACTGGTCAGAAGAAGGACCACAGGTGTCGTGATGGAGTTTGTTCTCTGGTGTATCGTCTGCTTTGCGGCACTGTTATCTTTGATCGCACTGGCGATGGGGGCAGGCAATTTTGTCTGGATTCTGCTGCTTTTAACGGCGGCAGGTCTTGGCGTGATCATGGCATTTCGTTTGAAGGAAGTGGCTCTGCTTTACAGTGTGTGCGTATTTAATGCAATTTTGTTTTTGATCCATTATCTGGTGTTCAGTGTGAGCTATGGAGGAGGACCGCAGACGGCGTTCAGTATTGTCTTGTTTATACTGACGTTTCTGCTGTCTCTGGCAGTGGTTGCCTGTGCATTTGTCCAGTTTTTTTCGAGGGTGAATATGGGCACGGTGCTGACAATCCTGGAGATCTGCAATGTGGCTCTGATTATGATCATGCAGATCCTGATGTATGCGGCACAGTATGTCGGAGAGGACGAGTATTATAACATCAATACTTATCACAGAAGCTGGATGAATGCCAAAGGGTACTGGATCGGAACGACAGCATTCTGGCTGATCCTGGTTCTTATCGCTGTCTTTTATGCTTATTGTTTCTGGGGTCCGGTCAGTGACAGAGCGGATAAGCTCTATGTAAGCAATGGCGGAAACAGAGGCGGTGGCGGTACATATGCGGGATTTCGACCGGGAATGCGTGGAGTCACCGGTGCATATGCGGGACGCACGATCTATCTGGATGGAAGAACTTTAACGATTGGATCTTCGGAGACGGTGAATGTTTATATTCCGGATCCGCAGGTCAGCAGAACACATTGTGCGATACGTTTTAATTCGCAGACGGGATATTATGAGATTCTGGATCAGTCTACGAATGGTGTTTATCTTGGAAATGGTGCAAGGTTATATCAGGGCAGATATACGGCAGTACAGAGTGGAACAACTGTTTTTATTGCATCGCATCAGTTTATGTTGCTGTAGTGTGAGTTAGAAAGGGACAAAGGAGGAAAGAAAACATGAATGGAAAAAAGACAATGAAGGCATGGCAGATGATCGTTGCGGTCGTTTTGCTGGCGGCAATGATGATCACAATCTTTTTACCGGCATTTCATATCAATGGAAAGTCTTTTCGAAAGGCAGTCGAAAAAGTAGTTTCAGGAAGTCAGCTTGATGAGGCGATAGGTGGTCTTACAGGGTACAGTATGGATGACCTTGAGAGTGAAATAGATAAGGCACTTCAGGAAGCAGAGCAGGAGAACAATGTAAAAGTATCCAGCATTTCTGTTGGCAACATTATGATCAAAAGTGCGGATAAATTTTTCGGAACCGATGCAGAAGATGCGGATGATGAAGCGACAGCATCTGTAAAATCAGGTTATAACACAGGACGTATTATTTTCTGGATTATTTATATCGCTGTGATTCTGGTCATTGTACTTGTGATCCTTGGTTTTGTACTTGAGTGGTCAAAATATATTCCGCTTGGAATTACTGCCGGATACAGTCTGGTTGCAGCAGGCATTTTTGGATTTCTGCGGTTTGCAACACCGGGAATGGTTGCAAAAAGCAGTGCATTCAGTGAGCTGTTTTCCCAGATTCCACTTTCAGAATCACTGATGTCTTCCATGGCATCCAAAATGATAGCCTGCTTTTATGGTCCGGCATTTCTGGTAGCTATGATCATCGCCATTCTGAGTCTGGTGTGGAGCGTGGTCTGCATGTTTGTCGGCGGAAGTGAACAGCCAGCCCAGCCGCCAGTGAATCCGCCAGTACCGCCACAGCCGCCGATAGACGGAGTACCTAGATATGATCCGGATTGGGCAGCAAAACAGAGAGAACTTGAGGAGAAGAAGAGACAGGAAGAAATCCGCAGAAGAGAAGAAGAGCGTCTTCGCAGAGAAAAAGAAGAGCTCGAGCGTCAGAAAAAAGAACTGGAAGAAAAGATGAAAGCACAGCAGCAGCCTCAGATGGGACAGGTTGTGTGCATCAAAGGTGTTGCGGTCGGACAGGGATTTTCACTTCCGGAGACTGCAAAGATTGTTGTCGGAAAGAGCAGACAGAACACAAACATGCTTATCAATTCCCCGATGGTGAGCAATGTACACTGCAGCATCCGCTACAAAGCAGCAACAAATACTTATATTGTTAAGGATCATTCAACAAACGGAACCTATGTGAATGGAGCAAGGATTCAGAAAGATGTTCCGATGAGCTTCCCTGCCGGAACAGTATTACAGCTGGCAGATGGCAGTAATGAGATCAAATTAGGTTAAGACTGACAATTCGTTGGACAGAATCCGGCTATTTGTCCTGCGGGACAAATGAGCTGGATTTTGTTATATCAGACAAAACGGGGGAATGGGAAGATGAGAAAAAATCAGAAAGAGAAAAAGGCACTGGCCATTGTACTTAGTGTCATGATTTTGGTTTTTGTGGCAGGTGTCTGCGGTATTTATCTGTACTCGCAGACGGGGGAAAGCCAGGATCAGCCACAGGTAGCGGTAAAAAAAGAAGCGGATTCAGAAACAGATGCGATGCCGGATGCCGGTGTTTACTATTATAAAGATATTGATGAAAAAAACGTTGCATGGGCACAGGAAGATGGTTTGCAGTATGCAGATAATCAGCTGGTCCTGACCATGACAGACGGAGCAAGTGAAAAAGAAGTTAAAAAACTGATCGATCCGTATCAGGGAGATATTGTTGGAAAAATCGAGAAACTGAATATTTATCAGGTGGAGTTTCCGAAAAGCTATTCCAGGGATGAACTGGATGACATGATCGAAGAATTTGGCAACAGTGACAGCGTGGAGAGCTGTACGGTAAACCATGTTCTGGAGTGTGACCTGGAAGCCTTTTATCCAAATGACGAAAAATGGAGAGATGAATGGGAAACGACACCGTCAGGATCAAACTGGGGAATGGAAGCGATCCATGCACCGGAGGCGTGGGACTATCGAGATGAAATGCATCAGGTAAATGTGGGCGTTTACGACAATCAGTTTTATAACCATGATGATCTGAAATTTTACGGAATCCTGGAAAATGCAGATCAGTTAAATAACACACACGGAACACATGTTTCCGGAACTATAGGTGCACTTTTTAATAATGATACAGGAGTCTGTGGTGTTTTTCCGAAAGCGAGACTGTATGGAGCATCCTTTGAAAAAGCAGAAGGAACATATGGAAGTACTATGGGGATGCAGGTAGGTGTTTTTTATCTGGTAGTTGCAAATCACTGTAAAGTATTGAATATGAGCATTGGCTATTATGAGTTGACTTATGGAGCTGCCAGAGGAAATGAAATGGCACAATTAGCAATAAACACACTTGCACAGGAGATGGGAGATTATTTTGCGAGCCTGTTGCCGTACAATGATTTTGTGATATGCAAAGCGGCAGGAAATGATAATTCTACGGAGTCTTTTGTGCGTGCAGATGCAGATGATTCGGATGCAACATTTGGATATATTCTTTACAGAGATGAACAGAAAAGTCGATATCAAAAATATAAACAGAATGAAGACTTCCAAGACCGTATCAGTAATGCAAACAAAGATGGTTGTGTAGAGTCAAATGATTTTATTACTGCGATCACAAATCCGGAAGTCAGAAGCAGAATACTGGTTGTTGGTGCGGCAGAAAACCTGGGAAACGGGCAGTACAAGGTCGCTGATTTCAGCAATTGTGGAGATCGAGTAGATGTGGTGGCTCCCGGTGTGGATATTTACAGCACGAAAAAAAAGAAAGATTATGGAACATTAGATGGTACTTCCATGGCAACGCCACATGTGACCGGTGTTGCGGCGATGTGTTTTGCGATCAACAAAAACCTGACGGGTGCACAGGTTGTTGATATTATTAAAAATACTGCGGAAGGCACTCTGGAGTATACGAACAACAATGGATCAAGAGCATATCACTATGGCATGCTCAATGCACAGGCGGCAGTGGAGCGGGCACGCAGCATGGCATCGAGTCAGGAAACCAATCATACCGAAGAAACAAACAGAAGGCAAAATTCGAATGTTACAAGGGATGTGGTAATGGTTCTTGATAACTCCGGAAGTATGGCCGGAGATCCGTTAGATCAGACAAAACAGGCTTCACAGAAATTTATTAACACGGTGTTTGAACAGGATTCCCGTGTAGCACTGGTAGGCTATGAGAACAGTGCTTCGGTACTGTCGGAATTATCGGAAAACGAAGCGGATCTGACGGATTCGGTGGATGCTATGGAGGCAGGCGGCGGAACTAACATGTATGCCGGACTGGAGAGTGCAGATCAGATACTTTCGGGCAGTACGGCAGACCGGAAGATTATAGTGCTGATGTCAGATGGTCTTCCAAATGATGGACCTAATGAGAATGGCAGTTATGAAGATGCACTGATTACTTATGCGGAAGAATTGAAAAACAAGGGGTACTATGTTTATACGCTTGGATTTTTCGAAAATGTGTATGGCGGTGAATTAACCGGTGCACAGAATCTGATGGAAAGTATGGCAAGTCCGGGCTTACATTACGAAGTGAAAAGTGCGGATGACCTGATCTTTTTCTTTGAAGATATCGCAAATCAGATCGGCGGACGGCAATATGTTTATATCCGTATTGCGTGCCCGGTGGATGTGACGGTTACAAGCGGCGGGGAGACACTGTCATCTAAAGTGGATTCTGAAAATACCAGAACATCCTTTGGTGCCCTGACCTATGAAAATACGGAACAGCTGTCGGAAGACAGTGATAATGAAATCGATTTCTCACAATTTTATTATGATGACGAATCAGACGAAACAGCGAGAGAAGACCAGGTCAAAGTTCTGCGTCTGGATCGGGAGAAAGACTATGATATCAAGATAGACGGTTATGCGGACGGAACAATGGATTATACCGTAAAATACCAGAATGCACAGGGAGAATACACAGATACCAGAGAATTTCCGTCGATACCGGTCAATGCTTCCATGCAGGCAACATCCAGTACCGGTTCTTCGGATACCACTTATCTGGAAGTGGATGAAGACGGTGACGGAAAAACAGATAAGACCTACAAAGCGAAATCAAATCAGGCGATGGAAGAAGTGAAAGATCGCACGATTCTGTACATTCTGATCGCGGTCATTGCGGTTCTGGTGCTTCTTGTGATCATTCTGATCGTGGTTCTGGTTGTGAGATCCAAAAACAAAAAAGCAGAACGTTGGGAGAATGTTGGATACGATACGCTGCCGGCAGGATATATCTGCGGAGTGTTCGGAAGATTTGAAGGCCAGGTATATCCAATGGATTTGGGACAGGAATGTGTGGTTGGACGAAAAGCAGACTGTGATATTCAGATCATACATGGTGAGATCAGCCGTATTCATTGTGTGATCCGGATGCTTCCGGACGGAGTTTTTGAAGTGACGGATTATTCTTCCAACGGAACATTCTATAATAATCAGAAGCTGAAAAGAAAAGAGCCTTATCGTCTTCCGAGCGGAGCAATTCTGGCACTTGGAGATGCAGATAATGTATTGGAACTCAGGCGGGAAGAGAAATATAGAGTAGATAACAGGTAGAAGCGTGAATATGGTTACAGGGGCAGGGTTCTGCAGAAAGTGGAGAAGGAAAAATGAACAGAAAAAGAGAGGATGAAAACGGGCAAAAGCAAAAAAAGAAAAAAATCGGGATTATAGCGGCTGTTCTGTTGGGGGTCTATGTACTGGTCATGTTGCTTATGCTGTTTCTTTTCGGTGGATCTTCCGGAAATCAGACAAAAAGGAAAACGACAGAAAAAGAAATAGTAAAAAAAGAAACGGAGACGCAGGCAAAGGAAAGCGAAAGAAAACATGTTTCCACATCAAAAGAAGAACTTCAGAACAATACCGTTACTTATGACGATGGAGATTATGTCTATACGCCTTCCGAGGAGCATATCTTTGTCGATGATACGGAGAATATGATTTATTATGACAATCTGATCACGGTTTATCTGGATAAGAAGATCAGCGACCGGGAAAAGGAGAAGATAAAAAAGAAAATTGATGGAGAAAGCATTGTGAGTGATCTTTCGGGCACGCTTAATGTACTTGATATCGTGGTTGCGTCGTCTGATTATGCCAAGTTACAGCAGAAAGCAGAAGAGGCAGCAAAACTGGATGGTGTTCAATATGCCATGATTTCTTTTCCGGTGATGCCGGAAGAGGATACGGCAGCTTACTGGGATGGAGATGGTGATCTCAAAAATGAGGCTTCTCCATCCGGTGCGGAATGGTGGGCGGAAGCCATCGGGGCGTACAGTGCATGGGATTTTGAACGATACTGCAATCCGATCGTGGTTGGCGTTATGGATAGTGGATTTGAAGTGAGCCATATGGATCTTCAGCGGAACGGACACTCTGTGCTCACAGTGCTGAATGACAATTCAGCAGATGATCATGGAACACATGTGGCTGGCCTGATCGCTGCACAGGATAACAATTTGGGATCAAGAGGAGTCATTCCATCGGCGGATGTGGTCTGTATTGATTGGGCACAGGAAGCAGAAGACGGAACAGAAGTTAATTTGCTTACACCTACAGGAGTGAGTCAGGGATTTAAACAGATGATAGAATATGCAGAAAGAGAGCAACTGCCGATCGTGATCAACAATTCCTGGGGGAAGGTGCGGAAGTTACGAGAGCTCCTTGCAAAACATATTGCTCCGAATCTGGCAGGTCATAGTAAGGATTTTAACGAGCTGTATGGAGATATATATACGTTTTACTCATCTGTTTGTGCCACACAGATCATGAACGAGCTTCTGCAAAACAGTAAGGTGGATTTTCTGATCGTTCAATCCTCCGGTAATGGATATGGAAATGGATTCACAGCTTATAATGTGAAACGTGCAGGGTGGTTTGGCGGAATTGATAAAGAACTCAGGAAACAATGCTCGATGCTTTCCTATGATCTGATAAAAAGTCATATTATGATTGTCGGGTCTGTAGGCGAGAAGAAAAAAGATGGAAAGTATAAACTTCGTTTTAATAGTAATTATGGTGATAATGTTGATATTGTTGCTCCGGGGGAGCATATTTACAGTACTGTTTTGAATAATAGCTTTGGATATAAGGATGGTACATCCATGGCAGCACCGATCGTCAGCGGGTCGGCAGCGTACATATGGTCTTTGAATCCGGGCATGTCTGCGGCAGAGGTTAAACAAAGGCTGATCGATACAGCGGAGATTGCTGTGAAGCATGCCAAAGAAGATACGAGAAGTGAGTATCCGATGCTGAATCTTGGATCGGCAGCAACTTCTACGATTATGGGAACGGTGAATGGAGAAATAAAAGATCAGAATGGCAATGCGATTACCGGGGTACTCTGCAAGCGAACGTGTGAAATATCGAATCAGCAGGTTTTTAACATGGATTTAAATTTCTCGGACAGTACATTTATAATATCAGCAATCGGAAGAATGACCCTGACCTTTCAAAAAGACGGGTATGAAACGCAAACAACCACCGTAAATGTTTCACCGGGACAGGATATCAAGCTTAAAACGATTGTAATGCGATCAAATGAAACGGAAGATTCAGCTTCGGAACTTGAAAAATTTGCCCGAAATTATCAGTATTTATGCGAAAAATCAGAAACATATGACGGATATATTTACTATCCGAATAATGCAGAAGATATTCAGGGAAGATCCGATCTGGATCCTCAGCCACTGACCTGTGATATTGAAGATTATGACGGAGATGGTGCAGATGAATTGTTGATCGTAAATCTGGAACCATATACGGATATGCAAAGTTCAACAATAAGATTGCAGATGTACGAAGTTGAAAACGGAACGGTTCGTCTTGCAGCAGAGCATTTGTGTCAGGCAACCTATAATATGATTACAGGAGCTGAAGTTTTTCAGAAAGGTGATACCAGAGTATTTAAGTACCAGCAAAATAATCAGTGGATTCTTGCAGCAGAGCAGAGTGTCGAAAGAAGATTTTTTGATGGACATGGAAAATGTCTGTATATGGAGGCTCAATACGATGGAAATCAGTTCAATATAAGAGGCATTGCGGAAGGAGAAACCGGATCGCCGGATGAAGAGCTAATCAAAGAGGATGTCAGGCAGGAATACGCAGCACTTGGTCTGAATGTAGATGTTGATCAGATTTTCAGCCGAAAGAAGCATATATATGATTACATAGACAACCCGGTCAGCCTTGCAAAGACGGAATATTATTACGATTATTCTAAAGTAGAACAGGATCAATGGTGTAAGTTCGGTTATATAACGGTTTCCATGCAATGATAATGGCAGCAATTTATCTACCACCTTAGAGGTCGGAGTTTTCTTGCTGGAAGAGGATAAAAATGGTTATAAAAAATATGTTCGGAAAATTTGACATGTGTGAGGATGCGTGTTAATATATACGATATAAAAGGGCTGCCGATAGACGGTTAGTCTGGTTTAGCTAAAATAGTCGCTTAGTTTCTCAGACTGGGGCGGCTATTTTTGTGGTTTATTAACAAAATTACAATCATTAATATGAGAATTTAACCAAATCAAGTAAGTCCCTTGCTTCAATTGCGAAAAGCAATAAGCAGTGGGTGGGGACTTGCTTGTATCAGGAGGAGTGCAAGCTCCTTCTGATAAACTGCGGAGCAGTTATTTGGTTATGAGCAAGTAGCAAAGCGGATTGCGAATATCCGCTTGCCAAAGAAATATGTGATAAAAAGAAACCGGGAAGTGTTACGTTTCCCGGTTTCTTTTTCTTGTTTTGAAGTACTATATCAGCTTTTTCTTTTTATGCAGAACAAAATTGTGTTTGGTATTTGGTAAAATATATTATATACTATAAAAAAACAACCTTATATAGTATATCTGCTTGAAACAAAGATAATATTTAAATTCGCAGAGTACCTTATTCCACGAAATTAGAGGGGAAAGGGCAGGACAGTCGCTGCATATTCTGACGTTTCAGTTCCATTGTCGGGTGAACATAGCGGTTCATGGTGATATTGACATTGGAATGACCAAGAATCTCACTTAAACTTTTGATATCAAACCCGGCTTCTACGCACCTTGTCGCAAAAGTATGGAAGTTTGTTGTTTCTACCTGTGCGGCAGTCAGTACATATTTAAAATGGTTTTGCATCGTTCGGGGTTCTACATAAGAATCTGAGCCAGTCAGCAGATAACCTTCTTTTTAATGTTCTTCCAGCGAAGGGCACATATTTCTCCGATACGAAGTCCTGTGTAGAGGCATATAAGAATTCCCATGTTTTTATAGGACATATGTTTGCATAAATATGTACATAATTGTTTTTGCTCATTTATGCTGAACACACGAAATTCACGGGAAGATTTCTTGATTATGATTTCTTTCCCGGTGCATGGAAGTACGATTTGTGGTATACTGGACATGGCATAAATCTCCTTTGTAAAGATGGTTTCTAGTCAACTCCATTATACCAAAGTGAACAGGTTTATGCCTTTTTTATTGGTTGAAATATTGAATTTTCAAGGTTCAACACACCGATATGGTGTGGGAAGTTTTAGGACAATAAGCGGGAATCCTCGGCAATTCAATTACCGAGATGAAAGTGCAGGAGTGTGCATGTCTGCATATTGAAAATAATATAATAATCTCCCTGCCATTGACTCCAGTGACATTAATGCCGTAACCAACATAGAATCAAACGAAAATATGTTCGACTTTGTATTGCACATTTCCGTGCATTATGCTATACTATATGTATGAAAGAAAATCTAATACATTATAGAACTTGCGTGTGTAATATCAACTACCATATGGTATGGTCAGTGAAATACCGACGGAAGATATTAAACTCAGGAATTGAGGAATACCTAAAGGAACTGGTGCAGCAGATTGCTGAGGATAAGGGCTTTACTGTTCATTTATTTGAATGTGGTGAAGGAGACCATGTCCATTGCTTTGTATCAGCTCCACCAAAGCTGTCTATAACAGCAATTGTCAAGTATCTGAAAGGGATCACCGGCAGAAAATTATTCGAACGTTTTCCGGAAATAAGAAACCAGCTGTGGAAGGGAGAGCTATGGAATCATTCCTATTATGTGGAAACAATCGGGTCTGTATCTGAAGAAAATATCCGCCGTTATATTGAACATCAGAGCAAATCGTATTAAATCAAGGTGAAGGGTAAATTTTTATCTGCATAGCTGCTGGAAGGGGGAAAGAGGAATGCTGCTGTCACACAGGACATCTGTAAAAATCCGGCCGGAATATTCCAACATTATAGGACATATGTGTTATGCAGCTTCCAAACTCTGGAATGTCTGCAACTATGAACGCCATCATTATAAAGAACTGGGACTGGAAAAGTATCCTGACTGGTATTATCAGAAAAAAGCACATAAAGAAAATCTGTGGTATAAACAGCTTCCGTCACAGACAGCGCAGGAGACCTGCAAGCAGCTGGACAAGGCATGGAAATCTTTTTATGTCCTGAAAAAGACCAGAGGGATCGAAGAGCCAAATCCGCCCCGCTTTAAACAGGACAACATACTAGTCACATACATGCAGATGGGAATCCGGCATGAGAAAGGCTCAGACCAGCTGCGTCTGTCTCTGCCAAGGGATCTGAAAAGCTATATGGAAGAAACCTATGGGATCCATGAAAAATTTCTATATCTTGAAAATAAGATTTTCAGGAAGATGGATCGTATAAAACAGCTGCGGATCTATCCACCAAAAAACGGAAAGTGCGACCTTATTGTCATTTATGAGATTGAAGAGCCGGAACAGCATTCTCAGAATGGACATTATTTATCTATTGATCTTGGACTTCACAATCTGATGACCTGTTATGATTCCGGAAACGGCAGGACTTTTATCCTGGGAAGAAAATACCTTTCATTGGAAAGATATTTTCATAAAGAGATCGCCAGAGTGCAGTCCGTATGGTATGCACAGCAGTCGGAAAGAGGAATAAAATATCCAAAATCATCGAAACATATCCAGAGACTTTACAGGAAAAAGCAGAATGCAGTGAAGGATTACCTTCATAAAACAACCAGATGGATCGCAGAATACTGCAGAAAAGAAGATATCCGATGTGTGGTTGTGGGAGACAGCCGAAACATCCGTAAAGAGAAAAATATGGGACATAAGACCAACCAGAAGTTTCACGGACTGCCATATAACAGGCTGTATATTATGCTGGAATATAAGCTGAAACTGTATGGGATACAATTGATAAAACAAGAAGAAAGCTATACCAGCCAGTGCAGTCCGTTATCACCAGAAGTATCAAAAAGATATGCAGAAGCATCAAACCGAAAAGAACGGGGCATGTATGTAACTGACGGAGTAAGATACAATGCAGATGCGGTAGGCGCATTTAATATCCTGCGGAAATATCTTTCCGTATCCGGAAAACAGAAGGAACTGTCCGTAACCGGACTAAAAAAACCAGATATAATAAAAGTAGCTGCATAGCCGAAAGGCAAGCAGTATTGGTGTCATGGACGCACCCT
>OLQP01000344.1_pt1 | contig 43311 bp, 54 predicted proteins | sample 1643181 | NCBI WGS metagenome assembly OLQP01 (sample SAMEA3136710, study PRJEB25190) | human gut metagenome | biome: human gut; feature: human-associated habitat; material: faeces | place: Austria | collected 2013 | reverse complement strand
AGTTATATCAGAGAAGAAAAGCTGGGGAAGATATTGTATTGATCCCTAATAAATAGGGAAAAGGAATGATTATTTATGATTAATTGCATGATAGTCATTCCTTTTTTTGTTTATCATACTATAGATATCTCTGGATAACCACTTGGCATTGAATGATAAAAATTTCTACTTACACTCTTTCTCCAAAATAATATATTTGCATATATTACTATAAATTTTAAAAGTTTGGTGTAAATTTGGTGTAAAAATTAGATTATTGATTACAACTAAAGTTGATGACATTATCCGATGTTTTTGTCTAATTCATTGATTTCATCAATGGCTGCGGAATGATCATTTTTTGAAGCATGATTATATAAATTTAAAGTCATTTTCAATGATGCATGTCCCATCCATTGTTGCAAAATGATGGGATCGATTCCCAGTTTAAACATTTTTTTTGCTGTAAGTGCACAACCTGTATGTCGAAACACATGACAACTTAAATGTGGCAATGGAGCGTCGGGATGTTTTGTGTTATAGCTTTTTTCTAGATTTCTAAACATATTATCTAAAAGTTGTGAATGGTTTAAAGTCCCATTTCTTGTTGGAAAAACAAAGTTACTATAACCATCAACTATCACATTGGAATGCAGATTTAAATAAAATTGTAATTGTTTTTGGTATAAAAATGCTTTATATGCTTTGTCAGTTAATGGAATAGTTCTATAACTTTTTTTTGTTTTAGGAGGGCGTATGATACAACTCCATTTTCCATTTACTTTTTCATATTGAACTTGATGATCAATTTTTATGTTTTTGTGTTTTAAATCTACATCATTCCAAGTAAGCCCACATATTTCGCCACAACGTAACATTGTTTCTGAAAGAATCACAATTAATGGATACCATCTTCTATAACGCAAACTATCTTCTGTAAAATCCAACAAAGAATTTAACTGTTGTGAAGTTAGAATTGTTTTTTCTACACAATCATCATTAATCCCTTTCAATGCCCCTTCTGTTGGATTTGTACGAATAATATGATCATCTAATGCTATTGCAAAGGACTGGCGGAATATATTGTGAACATATTTAAGAGTATTCTTTCTAAATTTTACGGATAATTCTGCATAAAATAGTTTAATATCAGATTTTTTTACATCTTTAACTTTTTTCAAAGCTATCCAACTGTTCTTTATATGCTTTTCATAAAATCGTTTACGTCTGTTAAAGGTAGTAATTGCAAAATCGCCTGATTTTTGATGCAAGTCAAAATATAAATCCATTAATTGCTGGACATTATAATTTACAGATAATCTAATATCATCCATTTTGTCACGTTCAATTTGAAGTTCTTTTTCTCTTAATTCAGGCAATGTTTTTGCATATACACAACATCTTTTTTTTCTTTCATCATTATAACGGAACATGTAAGTTCCGTCTTTTCTTTCACTTTCCCCCTTTCTTAAAACTCGTCCTTTACTGTCTTTTCTACTAACTTTTTTCTCTTTCGCCATAGTTTTTCTCCTTTATAAAAAGGAGCTTTAATACTATTACAATCATTGTAGCACGCATTAAAGCTCCTTGCAATTCAGGGCCTAAAATTATTTTTTTTACTAAATGTATCTTTTATTTTCCAGATACTTTTCGAATTGTTTGCGTTTGATCAAACGTCTCGTGCCTATCTCTAACACATAATTTGCTGCAGGATCATCTGTCATTTCACGAAGTTTGGCTGCGCCAATGTGAAAATAAGAAGAAGCCTCATCAATAGTTAGATTTGATTTTTCCCATATAGGGACCTGTATTTTCTTCATGTAGATCGCTCCTAGTCAAATTCCATTGTGAATTTTGGATATGGTGTTGCCCATTCAACACAAATCCAAGCATCATACGAGTTTCCTTTTTTGCTTTTCAGATTCTTCGCTAAGGTTTTCTGATCTTTCAATAATTTCTTAGCATGTGCTTTGGTTAACTTAAAACCAATCGCTTTGAAATAATTGTTTTCTTTCCATAAGCTGAATTTGCAGTTTTTGTAATCGCTGCAGTAAAAGCTTTTAGAATTTTCATAAACAGGAGCTCCGCAGATTGGGCATTTGCCAATCACTTCTTTTTCAGGATATTTCTTTTTTTGTGAAGCAATCTGGTTGTCTTTATCAACAGATCCATAATCACTTACACATTTCTGAACATATAACTGAATGTTCTTCATAAACATTTCTGGTTTGATCTTTCCAGATTCGATCTCTGATAATTTTGCTTCCCATTCTGCAGTCATTTCAGGAGATGAAATACTGTCTGGAAGTAATTGAATGATCTGATGACCTAAAGCAGTTGCATGAAGATAAGGAACTTTACCTTTTTTCACTTTTTCAACAACCTTCATCTGTAAGAGCTTTTCAATGATTCCTGCTCTTGTAGCAACAGTTCCTAATCCACGATCGGATACTGCATTTTTTAAATTGTCAGAATCAATGTATTTTTTAAGATTCTTCATTGCATCGATCAAAGTACCTTCAGTAAATGGTTTTGGTGGAGTTGTTTGCTTGTCTGCAATGTTCATAGAATCGATGGATACGGATTGTCCATTCGTTACGTGGAATAATTCCATATCTTTCGGAAGTGTTTTTCCTAAAAGATCAACTTCTACTTGCTGATATCCAAGGTCAATGATCTGTTTTGTTTTTGATACAAAAGTTTCATCTTCTACGACAGCTTCTAAGGATGTCTCATTGTAACGAAATGGTTTTGCAACAGCACACAGCATTCTTGTAATGATCAGATGAAGTATGTTTTTTTCTCTCACAGAAAGTTTTGACAGATCATGATTTTTTATATTTTCTGTTACAATGATCGCATGGTGATCTGAAATTTTGGAATCATTGATCATTCTGGAATTGATCGTAAGTCCCTGTTCTGATAATTGCTCTGATGCAGTCTTGTATTGATCGATCGTGCTGATCATATCAATATAACCAGGAACCAGGTGCTTCATTTCGCTTGACAAATAATTGCTGTCTGTTCTTGGATAAGTGATCAATTTTTGTGTTTCATATAATGATTGTGCAATATCTAAAACTTCTGCTGCGCCATACCCATAAATACGGTTGGCATCTTTTTGCAAGGTGTCAAGACTGTATAATAATGGGCGTTCTGTACTTTTCTCTTTTGTTTCTAATTTGGTGATCTTTCCGGATTTTCCATCACATTTATTAATGATCTTTTCTGCATCTTCACGTTTTGTAAAGCGAGACTGTTTTTCATGGATCCATTTTGCCTGAAATCCTTCTTTAAAATCTGCATAGACCTCATAGAATGGTTCTGGTTTAAAATGATCGATCTTGTTATCCAGATCTACGATCAGCTTTAATGTAGGAGTCTGAACTCTTCCAACTCTGATAACATCTCCGTGCCTTAATGTAAATAATCTGGTAAGATTCAAACCGACAAGCCAGTCAGCCTGAGCTCTTGCTTTTGCTTCTTCATATAAATTATCTTTTTCGGAAGAATCTAATAAATTCTGAAAAGCCTTTCTGATCTCGCCCGATGTAAATGAACTTAACCATAGACGTTTGACTGGATGATGATTCTTTGCTTGCTGATAGATCAGACGTTGAATATATTCTCCTTCTCTTCCGGCATCGCCGCAGTTTACAATGTATTCAATATCATCTCGTTGGATCAGTTTTTCTACGATATGATACTGATCTTTTACATGATCCATGACTTTTGTTTTGAATTGTTTTGGGATGATCGGCAAGGTATCAAATGACCATTTTTTTAAATCCTCATCATAGTCCTCTGGATAGCATAAAGTGACAAGATGTCCTACTGCCCAAGTAACCAGATATCCATTTCCCTCATAATATCCATTTTGATATTTATTTGCGCCAAGAACTTTTGCGATATCTTTTGCAACGGATGGTTTTTCGCATGTACATAAGATCATGATTTTTTACCTCCTCTGTCTTCTGGTAATTGACAAAATTTAGCGGACTTCTTTAATGATTCAGTAATTCTATCCATTGCTTTTGTTGCTAATGATCGTGAAGAATACTCTGCGATCGTTGCAGTTCTTCCAAGTTCAAAAGTAGCAATGATATTGTATGTGTTACTAATCGAATCAACAGATAAATACTTTACATTACTCAGATTAATAATTTTTGTCTTTTCTGCATTCATAATAAACATATGTTCTTCTCCTTTCGTATTTTTACTACATTACAAATATGAGATTTAAGAAAAAAAATATTTTTCACATATAAGAAAATGAAATTTTTGCATAAAAAAAGACCTCGTTTTTTTTAAAAGGAAACAAGGTCTGTCAAAAAAAAATCATATCCACAATATCCTAAGAATCAGAAAGGCTAATGCCCCAATGGATTCAGGAAATCCAGTTAGAAAGATATAGGAAATTGGAAGAACAATAGGAATTAAAGCTCCAATTCCTGCTGCCCTTGCTATCTTTGGATCCTTAATATCGAAATATACGAAAAGGGCGAACCCTAATGGAGGGCAAAGAAATCCTAGTATCCCATACAAAAGCCAATTCCATTTCTTCCATTGTATCTTTTCATTCTTCATAAGATTCCTCCGATCATCCAATATTTCCAACAGCTAACAATATTCCAAAGGCAAATAATATAAATAACAGGATCAGTACGATCTGAAAAACAAAAGAAATGATCGCACAGATCAGAGATACTTTTGCAGTTTTTGGACGTTCTTCTTTCCAAATGAGATAGAATATCAATCCTGCGATTGGGACAAGAATACTAAGAATTCCATAACCCAAAATTCCTGTGTCATTTTGTTTCATTGGATTTTGTTCACTTTGACAATGAGGACAAATAGTCGCATTATCTTCAATTTTTATACCACAATGACTACAATACATATTCTTACATCCTTTCTATGGCATCATTGACATACGGACAGAAGTAATTTGTATCACGATCAGTAAGATAAATAAAAGAACTTTTGTGATCTCACCTGCTAATGCACCGATACCTGCTGCCTTTGCTGTGTTTGGTTTTGATTCTCTCAAAACAAGAAACAAGATCAAGCCAATGAATGGAAAAAAGAATCCTAAGACGCCATATCCAAAACCACCAGAATCTTTCTCTTGGATTGGCTGCTGCTGTGCTCCGCAATTAGAACATATATTTTGATCAGGGAATATTTCTTTCCCACAATTTTTACAATACATTTTTTTATCTCCTTTCTTAAAAGAAAAAGATTGAATGGAACATATAAACAAAACTAGCAGCAATCAGCTTTGCAAAAACGAATTCCATAATGACGATCACTGCGATTGTTGCCCCCAATGTTAGTGCTTTTGCTTCTTTTGGTTTTTCATCTTCCCAAGCCATTCCAAGGATGAATCCAATGAATGGTAGAAAGAATCCGAGTATATTCCATTTGAATTGTTTGTTTTTATTTTTTTCTTCAATGAACTTTCCACAGTGTGGGCAATACATAAGGATCCCTCCTATCTATTCAACTTCATCATAAACGAAAATAATGTTTTTAGAATAGATGGAGAGAATGCATATATAAGAGCACTTACAATGAATCCTATGATTGCTCCGATCAGTAAAGCTTTTGCTGTTTTAGGTTTTTCGTTTTTCCATATAAAGAACAAGATAATCCCAGCCATCGGAACAAAGTATCCAAGGATTCCCCAACCAATTCCACCATAATCTTTTTTCGTTACTTGATTCTGAGCTGTCCCACAATGAGGGCAGATCAGAAGATTTTCATCAATTTTTTTACCACAATGCATGCAATACATTTCAACACATCCCTTCTATTTTAAGGCGAAAGGATTTTTGATATTTTCACGATCAAATTTTTCTCCAAGTGTCTCTCCAAAAGCTTTGATATCTTTTTCAACACCTTCAACGATCTTTCCATTTTTTACGATCATAAGAACTTTCTTTTCATCGTTAGAATTTCGATCATAAACACCAATCTGATCAATATAACGTTTTGTTTTGCCATTGATCACAACTTTACGGATCAACACGCCAACATCTAAGAATGTGTAAATATCGTTTTCAATTCTTTCTGTTGCATGTTGATCTTCTACCATGTTCTTCATTCTGGATGGAACTTTACGAACATCATCGGTATGCAGTGTTGTTAAACAATAATGTCCAGTTGTAAGGGATTGAATCAGATATTGTACTTCTGTTCCTCTTGCCTCAGATAGTAATAGCCAAACAGGTAACTGTCGTAAAGAAGCTTTGATCGCATCTGTATAGTTAAAGATTTCACTGTCTTCTTCTACGATCAACGCAACACAGTCTTTTCCTGGATTGATTTCTCGATAATGAATCTCAGGTGTATCTTCAATCGTAATTGCTCTTTCATAATCTGGAATCTGTCCTGTCAAATATTTTAATAGCTCTGTTTTTCCAGAACCAGTCAGGCCGATCATAACCAGATTTGCGTGGCATTTGATAAGGTTTTTTAACAGATTTAAGACTTTCTGACTACAGTATCCTGTATCTATCATTAGTTTATCGTTCATCTGCATTTTGGGCGGAGATTTTCTAAGAGAGATTGTAGTCCCTGTCTCCGTACAGCTTTCATGGATGATACTGATACGAAGTCCTTCGGAGTCAGCCTCTAATTTTGGATTATATTTATTAAAAGATGCACTTTTAACATTTGCTACATGAGCAGAAAACTGATTTACAAATTCAGGAGATAACTTTACATCAGAGCAATAACGTCCTGTTTCAATATTATCTACCCATAATTCATTTCCATTCCAGTTGATATCTGTAATCTTTTCATCTTTTACAAACGGCAACAGCTCTCCATACTGTTGATCACTGATAATCATTTTATCCATAGTTTTTGTTCCTTTCTTTGATGTTATTTTTTTTCTGTCATTTTAAATATGAGATTTTTAACAAAAAATATTTATAGGTAAAAAGAAAAAGAGCCGAAGCCCTTTCTCTCTTTTTTTAAGCAAATCTGCAATTTATGAAAATGGCATGTTTGGAAAATTAGGCATTCCATCTAATGCTCCAAAATCTGGCATTGCAGAAGGCATTCCCTGTCCGGCAGGCATACCAGCAGGTGTATTAAAAGCTCCCTGAAGTGCTGTCTGCTGAGGTGCTGGAGTTGGAGCCATATTTCCTACATTCTGGTTGTTTACTGGCTGCTGATTCTGCTGCTTAGGTGTTGCTTTCTGGACATTATCTACCATTTCTACTCTAACTTTGTGAGCAAAATGCTGCTGATCATCTCGCCCCTTATATGGGTCAATTCTGTAAGAACCTACGATAGTAACCTTATCTCCTTTCTGAACGCCAGCAAGAATATCTGCTGTTCCACCAGAAGCTTCAAGATCGATTAGATCTGATGGATAGAATCCCGTATTTGGATCTTTTTTGGCCCTTTCCCTTCTAACATTAATGGATCCTTTGACAGTATTAAATGTTCCATTATTTCCATTCACCTGTCTGAGTTCAAAATCCTTGATTGCGAATCCGCTTAAAAATACTTTATTCATGTTGTTCTCCTTTCGTCTTTCAACTTTGTTACATTGTAAATATGAGTGTTTTGAAAAAAGATAACTGACGTTTTGTCTCAGATCATGAATCTTTTTTCAATTTTCATTACAAATATGAGAGATTTTTATTTTTTTATTTTTCACATATAAAATTTTTGTTCAACGAAAGTTAGAATATCATCAGCTGCTGCCGGACCAGATCTTTCTGTAATAGGAAGATTTCCTGAAATTTCTCCATGTTTTGGCGCAATTGGAATTAATCCTTTTTCATTTCCCATAGATAGTAAAGGAGTATCAAAAATACTGTCTCCGGCAACAACACCATAAAGTAATCCACCAGTAAACGCAAAAATACAATTTTTCTGTAGAAAATCAGGGAATACATAAAATTTACGTCCACTGATACAGCCATTGATATGATAATTTTCCAATATATCAACTACAGTTTCTAATGTGATCATGTCTTCTTTCGTCATATTCTTTGTATCATTTGTTAATAATATTTCTGGACAGCGTAGATCAAAGAATGCTAAGGTCTCCAATGTTGTATCTGGTAAAATAAAGTGTCTGTTTATTTCAAGATCTGAAATGCCTAATTTTTGTGTCAGTTCAAAATATACTTCTTCTATTTCTTTAGCCCATGAATATCCATTGTCATAAGAATAATGATGAAAGATGGAAAGCAACCTTTCGCCATAGGAAGTACATAAATTCCCCTTTTTATAAAGATTGATTCCGCCATCTGTAAAATAATATTTCACGTCTTTTATAAATGAGATTCTTTGAGTCTGTTGTAATGTTCGCATCGTGCACGGTAAAAATTTAAATTCTTCATATTGTATCAACTTTTGCAATTTGTCATATGCATTTTTATTCATGTAACTGATTACTCTTCCATCTTTATATTCAATAGGAATCAGATTTTTGCAATATTCTGGATCTGATTCCTGGATCGCTCTTTTCGAATAGATCAGAGTTCGATCCAAGTCAGAAATAAAGTAAAAATCATTGTAAGATGGTGATGCATTCATATTCTTTTGTGTCATACTTTCTAATTGGAACTCCTTTCTTCTTTGCCATCTCTAATACAAAAGAAAGATCTGGATTATTGAAATCCTTTACTAACATGATTTTAGGGATTCTTCGGATCAGCGCCCTGGAAGACTCTCCAATGCTAAGTTTTACTTTTGTTTTTTCAAGAACGCCAAAATCTTCTGATAATTTCTGATAGACACTTGGCACATATTTTTCATCCACTTTATCTGCGATCATAGATTCTTTTGGTTCATGAAATTTTTTGGAAATTTTCTGAATGAACCAATTGGTATAATCCTGGTCCTTGTATTCTTTTAAAAAAATCGCACCATGATAGGATTCTTTGTTTTTGTCTTTCAGGAAAATTGTACGACTGACTAATCCACAGATCGTAGAATTTAAACATGCATTTGGTAGACAGATATCTTTTTTTGTTGCTGCGATTTTTGATAGATGTGCCGGATCCATTAAAACGATCAAATCTGAATTTAAATGAGCAGAGCGCGACTGATTGTATTGTTCTACTGCTTTCTTTAATTCAAACGTGATAGAACCTCTTCCTGTCCATCCATCGATAAAACATAATTCTTTTTCTGGATGCTGATTTCGAATGTCATCTAAAGCATTTTCATCAATTCCTCGATCGCGGACAATGGAGATACTATAATGAGCAATGTCAGAGCCATATCGCCATAACATGTAGCGTTTCATTAATACTCCAACTGGGCTTCCAGCTCTTGCAAGAGACACAAATACCATGTCATTTCCGTATTTTTTATATAAATGATTGCAGATAATGCCGACATAATCAGCAATCTGATAAGCATGGGTCAGTGTCAGTTCTTTAAAGATTTCAATGATATGATCATCAAAGGAATCTTCTTTCGAAATAACTTCTGCATAATTTCCTCCGGATCGGATATATGCTTCTTTTTCTTCTACAGATAAAGGAGTAATTTTGTTTGTCAGATCCTCCAACAGAAAGATACAATCATCCCCATAATAAGTAGAATGAATCAAGTTATGTTTTGTATTTGTCATATAATTATGCCCCTTTCTTTTTTAACAAAAAATGAATCATATTGTTTGTGAGTTTTGGTACTTCAATTTCCTCAATATTTTCAGCTTCAGATAAAAAGATAACAGCATCATGCTTTTCCATTTCTTCTATGTTGTAAATATGATAAGTGATGTTATGATTATCTTTGAATCTTTTACGCGAACGAATTACTTTCCCGTCTACATAAATCGGAGTTCTGCTTGTTGTTTTAAATGTTATCTTTTCATCAGGTCGAATCCGTGAAAGAGCTGCTGCGACTTTATATGGAAAATAAATATTTTCTCCATGCCCCAGAATTAAGATATCTCTCTTTTTAGATCCAACGAGTTTATCAATTTCACACGCAATACAATAAGCATGCATATGAATAAAATCATAATATATATGGTGATTGATATAATGTCTTCCCGTAATCGGAGATAAAAAGAATTTTTCTTTTTCATAATAAACACAAGGATCCGGATATGAGACATGAAGATCTTCACGATCATTGCAATAAATATAAGGATCTTCTTCTAAGATTTCCCCTTCTGCTAATGCATAAAAAGATATCTGGATGCCCATTTCATTCATTTGCTTTATAAAAGAGTCCTTCTTTTCTTTTGACATCCAATTTAGAATAGATAATACTTTATAGTCTGTCACAAGAGTTTCCTGATTTAGGATTTTGATCATATTTTTTAACGAATTTCCAGTTGTGATCTCATCATCAATCAGGATAAAACAATCTTTTTCTCCTAATTTATCTACATCATATATGAAATGATCTTTTGCATGAGAATGATCTTCTGTAAATGTGATATGCTCCTCAGGATAAATTTCTCTGGTGGTAGAGATATAAGGAAGCATTAATTGATCAGCAATTGCCATTCCAATTCCAGTCGCTGTTTCAGCAAAGCCAATACACATTGTATTTCGGAGAAAATCAGTGTTAATTTTTTTACTTAATTCTGTGACAATTTTCGTAAAATCTGATGGGTTGCATTCCAGATGTTTTCCAATCCATTTGGATAAAAACAGAAAATTACGTTTTGTATTTCCATCTCGTTTTCCAAGTTGAAAGATATCCTTATCATTTTGAAACATTGGATCTTTTTTTAAAATTTTGTATTTCATTTTGTTGCCTCCTCTATGCAATCTTACAATTTTCATCTAACACGCCAAATACTTTGGAACGTGCAATAATCTTTTTAGCCCAGGCATGATGAGGCGCAGCTTCATTCATTCTATGGTTTCCTTTGGATACTCCACCTTCACGGCTTAAAACATCTTTCGCATCTCTATAATCATGATAATTCACGATATATTCCTGATTGACCACATTGATCTGAGAAGGATGAATGATCGTTTTTCCAAAAAATCCATTTTCAAGATCTAAACGCAATTCCTTTTTTAGCCCATATATTTCGGTTGAATCTGGATTATTAGAAAAGTATTCCCATACAGGTCCTGAGATTACAAAATCATATGGAAGAAATTCATTCAAAATTGTAGTTAGACAGTCAGCAACTGGATGAATGTCATAAATGGAATAACTGACACTTCTTCGAAGTCCAAAAACGGAAGAAAAATCAGTTCCACCAACGCGAATATTTAGAATTTCGTCTTTATGATCCAATAAAATTTCTTTGATCATTGACAGCTCCTGAATCCTTGTGTCTAATGACATAAGCTTTCGATCTTCTAAGATTGGCATTCCATATAAAATTTCGTGATGTTTTTCTTTTAGTCCATGCATGATGCTAAAATAATCGTTCCCATTTTCAGAATCAAATTTAGGAAAACAGAATCCTGCCAAAATATTTAAATGAGTGCGTTCTAGTCGTTTTGAAAATTTGTAAAACTGTTCTACGTTCCGAACACGGATAAAGATAAGTGGCAGGTCCTCTGCAATCTTAGGATGAGCACTCTGCTCAAAAAAAAGATCATTTAAGATTTTTAAGATGTTGTTTTCTGCTTCTGCTACTTCATCTTCCTGAATAGAATCTTCCAAACAAAGTGTGATCGCACCGATCTCACGAAAATCATTATGGATGAGTTTCTTAAAAATATTATTTTGTGTACCCGGCATATACAAATTTGCTCCGATTGCATATTTTAAGACTTCCAATGGAGAGTGTTTTGTAAAGGCAGCAGGTGTCCGATAAAACAATAATTCATCCTTATTTTTAAAGTATTTCAATTTATTTGCTCCTTTCATTTTTTTTGGTTACAAAGTAAATATGAAATTTTTTAAAATAAAAATTTTTCATATATAAAAAAAAGCCCCGAAGGACCCTTTTTTTTAAACTAGAACCAACAAAAATAAAAACTAAAAAATACCGCAGCCATCTGGATCATTGATGCAAAGACTGGAGTTTTTTGTATGTAACAAAAAATTCCCAATGCAATTAGCATTGTGTTAAGGATCATCATAAAGATAAAATCATGCACATTTACATTTGTAGCCATAAAAACTGCCAATACAATCCATAATGCTATTCCGGAAATAATTGTTTCTTTCCATAATTTTTGTTCTTCTTCATTTTTGATTTCATTTCTCATATACATAGTCTTTCTCCTTTTAAAAAATGAGCAGAAATCAGATTTCTCTACTCGTCTATTTGTTACATTACAAATATGAAAGATAAGAAAAAAGATAAAGAAAAACACCCTGAGTAAAACAGAGTGTCTTTTCAAAGTAATGATTTATTGTATCAATGAGACTTCGTGTTGGTCGGCTTTTTTGTTTGCCGCCAAAGCCCTCAAAACTGGATTCGAACCAGTATCACTTATATACATTGTATGGTAGGAACAAATACAAAGGTTAGTCTATATTTTCTTGATAGGAACTACAACATATATAAATTTAGTCCAACTATTTGAGGAAAATGCCTGTCAAATATGGCAACAGTACAACATACAATGCTGTAGAACAACGTTTATGGTTACATACATACATTTGACAGGTTATGAAATTGTTTTGATGAACTACCCCTCCCATGCGGTACATAATTTCTATGGAAGTGGTTTCCAGCAGTCGTGACAGTTACCCATCTCTGACGAAATGTTTCGAAAAAAACACCTCGCTGTCCGTACCAACTGAGGCTGGCTCACGCAGCCCCTATCTCTTTTACGAGAATACTTGTATAACTTTGATATCTTGCAGGAAAGAAAAGTCCGTGATCTTTGAGAAAGTCTCTGGAAACTTCTTTCTTAAGTCTTATATTTTAAATATGATAGATTTTCTGAAAGATATTTTTCACATAAACAGTTTAAAGAGATGTTTGGCTCATGTTGAAAGATTTATTAAAGATTGCAGTGGCCTTCGCCCTACAGTCCTTGATAAGAGATCATTATTACGCGACGGAGGTAAGGAAGTCTGAGCTTTCGAGAGCGACTCTAAGCTTCTTCCCAAAGACAAAATGTCCGATATTTGCATATCCCAACGACTCTACTGCTAAGAGCACCATTGAACCACCATTCAGAATGTTAAGTTTTATCAAAAACCTGTATATTTTTTCTATTTTGATAATTTGTATCATTCTCGACTTGGTCTATGGATCGGCGACTTCTTTTATACACTGTATTTTATACAGTTTCACATCGAAAAGTGATTATTTGGCTTCCTGTCATATCGATCATTGCCACATGAAAGACATTGGACAGGTTATTCCTCCACCGGAGGCGTCTATTACTCACCCAAGAAGTTCCTTGCGCTATGAAATTTATCAGTCTGCACAATTCCCACACACTTGATCGTTTCTCACTCGTATCACATGATCACTCATGATCAAAAGCAAAGAAGAAAAAAGTATCCTTCGTTCTCTTTACTCTGCTTCCCATAACAATGGTAGAGAATTTCTCGATGCGATGGCATTCGCATTGTTCATCGAGGTTGCAATCTTTAAATTTTTAAAGCTGATCATTGATCAGCGAGCGGCATGACCAGGATTCGAACCTGGATGTCCGAGAGGACAGAATGATTAGCACTCATCTGCGATACCATTACGCCATTATGCCATGTTGAAAAAGGACAAAGTGATAGTGTATCCTTCTTCGTGAACTACTCCCGCCTAAATAGGTCGAAGCTTTCTGTTGCATCAGCTTTTTCTCATAAATATCTTTCTATGATAAATATGAGAGATTTTACAAAAAATATTTTTCATATATAAGATTTTTGAAAAATGGAAGCTATGGGACTCGAACCCATGACCTGCTATTTATGAGATAGCTGCTCTGACCAGCTGAACTAAGCTTCCAGAAAGTCGGAGGAAGAACCCGACCCTTAATGAAAACATGTATATAGATGCAATAGAAAAACCCTTTGAAAGAGTACTTAATTACTTCTACACTATAAGTATGAGAGATTTGAAGAAAAAAATTTTTCACATATAAGATTTTGAAAAAAACTAAATTTCTTTCAACATAATTCCATATGGTAAGCATCCCAAAATTAATTCCTGAGAAGAAACAGGGATTCGCTTTTTTTTAATTGCGCATCCATACAAATTTACAAATTCAAATGTCTCTGGAACGATTGAAAAAATATAATACGGAATTAGAAAAATCTCTTCGACTCCAACTTTGCAAAACCCAAATTGCATTAATTCTGCTTCTGTAACAGAATTCCATTGGATATAATGATCAATGACTTCTAGAAAATGATGATAAATAGAAGAAAAATTATCGAAAAAGTTTATATCTAACGAACTATCTCTCAAAAATCCAAGCATTTCATCTTTTATTTTATATGACAATTCGTACAACAAAGAATATGATCCAAACAAAACATTATCAGCTAATATTTCATCTGAAATTTCTTTTTCAAACTGTATCAGCTCATTTTGGAATTCCCATGTTTTATGTATCAGATTATTTTTAATATATAATGGTTCTTGAGCTTTTGCATTGCAATAAGAAGCAACGCAATTCATGTATTTTACAAAATATTCGGTTAGCTTCTCTGATTTCACGATTCTCAAACTCCTTCCATATTTATAAATCTCTTTATTATAAATATGAGATTTTTCGCAAAAAAAAGAGAGTCAAAAGACTCTCTTCTAAAATTATTTTTGAAATAAAACTACTGCATACCAGGAAATCCATTTCTCATAATATTCCCATTTCCAACAGGAGCAAGTAATACTTTTCCTGTTCCGCGGTATACATTTACTAATCCTTCTCCACTTGCTGCGGAACCGATCAATGTTTTTCCAGATCTTTCAACAGTAAAGCTAAGACTTCCACTCCATGCGATCGCAAAATTTCCATCAACTTTTAACACATCATTTTCCAAATTGATTTCGATAAGTTCTTCTTTTGGGCAATCTGCTTCTAAGCAAACAATGCCGTCTCCTTCTAATCCAAGATTAAATAAACCTTCGCCACCTGCAACAGCAGAAGATAAATTACTTCTTGCAACAGTCTTTTGCTTTAATTCAGAACTGCATGCTAAAAATAATCCATCATCCAGAACGATTGACTGATTCCAATCTTTAAGATCGATCAGGATGAGATGTTTATAAGTTGGCTCTAACATCAATAATCCATCTCCTGTATATTCTGGTTTCACAATGGATTCTCCTGATGCTTTTCCACGAAAAGCTTTGGAAATAAGATCTCCAGCTCCTTTGATTCCAGTTGTTGCATTTACATTTCCAAGCATCCATTGCATTGCTCCTGCCTGAATTGTTACATTTCCTTCTGAAAGATCGCATAATAATTGTCTCTTTTTTACATTCATTTCACTACAAAAAAATGCTGTTTGAGCAGAGTATGGAGAAACACTCATATCTTCCTCATGTTCTAAGACACGAAATCCTTTTTTCTTTTGTGTAAAGCTAACATTTTGGTTGTTGTATAAATTTTCAATTTCAAACATATGATTTTCCTTTCTGTGTTATGTACGATTATCTGAAGCGAATATGCCATTTGTGGTCATGTTTTCTTCGATCAGCTTCGATGTTATCTTTTTGCATTTTTCGTAGAACTAGGAAAAAGATTTTTCGGATTCCTCTGGACTGTTGAATCTGCTGATCCATAAGTAAAACTCCTTCATTACAAATATGAAAGTTTTTGGAAAAAATATTACACAAATCGCTGATCTTTTCGTTCTCTGGATTGCAGGATGAACTTATAATATGATTCATAAGATGCAAATCTCTTATAGTCTCCCGTATACACATCTAAGCATCGTTCATTGATCGTTAACGTATAGTCGTTTGCTGATACAATGAGATACACATCCAGATCTTTTGCACGTTGGAAGATCGTGTCAAATAAGTATTTTTTGACATCTTCGATCGCATCAATACTTAAACCGCTGTCAATGCCATCCATGAAAATGAATAGCTGTGTTTTATGATCTTCTTCACACTCTTTGATCTTTCGACCAATCTTTTCTGCAATCCTTCCAAGACTTAATGCGATATTTTCTCCCTCAGAAGATGAGAAAGTAGCACTCATCTGCTCAAGATTTCCAAAATATGCAGCCATTGACATAGAATAAGATGTCTCATTACCATCGGTTAGATTGTTGTATTTGATATATGGAATTTCTTTGTCTCTTACGATGGTTCGAATCTGGTCTAAGAGCGTTGTTTTTCCGCTGCCATTGCAGCCAACTAGGATAGTCAATCCTGGTTCGATTTCTATCTGTCTTTTGCAAAACATTGGCTTTCCATCATCATAGAGATTTGTCTCGATCTTGAATTTCATTGCCTTTTCCTTTCTCTTTCAGTAGTTCTTTATCGAATGATTTCATCATTTTTTCGATATTATCTTGTTCATTTTCTTTCATTAGTTCTCTTTGCTTTTTCGTCTTCTCAATTTCTCTTTCTGTTGGATGATTGGAGTATATCCATATAATAAGCAAAACAAAAAAAATATATATAAATGAGAATCCACAAGTTCCAACAATAGATGTAATATTTGCTTTTTCTTCTTCTACGCAAATATGATCCTTTGGATTCTTTGGGTTTACATTTAGAATTTTAATTGTACCAAGACGTGCTTTAGTATCTTTTAGAAATTGTTTTTGTTCACTGTTTAACCAAAATTCATTTTTTAGATCTTTTACACGTAAATCTAATCCTTTTTCCGGCATACAACTCATGGTATCTTGTGATTTATAAGAAATATTTACTCCATTGTAATTTCCTGTATATGTAAATATACATAATACATAATAGTAGGATCTATTATAATCATCACTACTATTATCTTCGTATTGATCACTGTATTCATAATCCGTACATTTTACAGTGCATGTATCTGTATATATCTTATTGACTTTATACAATTTGATACAAGAATCTAACAGGCTTCCTCCAACCGTGCAGATAAACAATCCAAAGAAAAGTAAGAAAAAAATTTTCCCGCCCAAATTCCCTTTTTTTTATTCACATCACCTTTTTTTATGATCATGAATTCGCTCTTTTTCCAGCTTTCTCATGACGAAGATCATACGAATACTTCCAAGACTTAACAATACACCGATTAAAATTTGAACATCAAACCCCATTTTTTGATCCGTGTAATCTTTTGGATCATTTGGATTGATCCAGAATGTTTTCGGCTGGTTAAGTTTTATAAGCTGATCTTTTGTTAGATAATCTTGGTCTAAAGATTGATCTGATTGAAAAGATACTTTTTTTCCATGATATGTTCCATAGTAAATAGGAGTATAATATGTTTTTCCAGTATCTTCATTTGTTTCTGCTTTTATATCGATCGAGGATGAAGTTGCCATGACTTTTTCTGTGTATACAAAATTATCTTTATATAGTTTCATTGCAGATGGAACAGCAAAAAGTAGTCCAAAGACTAACACAATGACGCAGACTCCTTTAAAAATGTATAATTGAATTTTATTTGTTTCATTTATTTTTCCTTTCTTTTTCATCTTCATTTTCAAAACTGACTCGCTTTAGATCGATTTGATAAATCTTTATTCCATAGAATTCAGTTTTCTGATTTAATGCATCTTTCATTTTTATACAAATCATTTCTATTGATGATTGAATTTCATTTGCTGCAAAATTCCCAATGATAGCATGAAGAGCCTTAATAGCCAAGTTGTCAATTATATTTTGGGGATTATCCTTTCTGTGCTGTTTTTTTCTTCATTATAAATATGAAAGATTTTGTTTCAAAAATAGAAATTTTACATTTCGATATTGATATCAAAATGATGCTTTTTCGGATGAAGTATATTTTTGTAATGACGTTTTTTGAGCCCTCTGGAATGTTCTACTTCCCATTGACAAAGTTGCAACCATATTTGTTGCATATCAGCTCCGTTGCCTCCAGAATAGATGCATTGTTCATATGCTTGTCTATATGGATTTCTTTTTGATGGAGCGATAAGCACAAAAAAGTAAAAAAAGATAGAATTGAAAACGACAAAAACAGAGATAAAGTCATTTGAACCGGAATGTTTTAAGAAATAAATATGTTCTCCAAGATAAATAGGATGTTTTATATCTTTCGGATTAATGTATAAAGAAATTTTTTTGCCAATTTCTTTTTTTGTGTTATCAAAAAACTCCTTTCCACACCAATCGTACTCTTTTCCTTTTAATTCTGCCAAACTGATATCTTTTTCTGTAAAAGCATCTCGCATAGCTTTGAAACTGACCTTTTGTCCTTTGTATTTCCCTTCATACGTAAAGTAAGAAAAAACATCAGTTTCATCATCTTCATTGTCATAATCTTCTTTATAGTTTACTTTTGTGCATACAGCTTGTATTTTTTCAGTATGTGTTGTTTTTATTTGTACAAAATCTTTTATTAACGGAATACTAAAAACAAACAATACCAAAATATATACCAATAGGATGCCTCCATTAAGCATGATCCACATTTTCATACGTGAAACAGGCTTTTTATTTTCTATCATGATTTTTCCCTTTCTTTGTGATCCATCGATTTAACCAAAGTCCAAAGATACAGAATCCAAAGAGAATGGCCCCAGTTTCACCATATTCTGTCATATCTGTAGAATCAACATATTCGGTTGGATCTTTTGGATTAATGTAGAAATAGGCTCTGTCTCCAACTTGTGGTTCTTCTAAGGTTGGAAATTTAAATTCATAATGATAAGTTTTTCCATGGTGAGTTGCTGAAAATGTTGGGTAATATTTCATCACATTATCTTCATCATCATATCGACTTGAAACATCGGTACATATCGTCTCAATGCTTTGAGTGCAAACATATTTTGCTTTATATTCTTTTATCCCAGCTGAAGCCATTATGTAAATAGAAGCTGCCATAAACATGATGATGAAAAACACGATCGGATCAAAATGCTGATCAAAGAATTTACCTATTTTCCAACGAAAGTTGTCCCATTTTACCTTTGCTCTTAATAGTTTACTATCTTCTTTTTTCTTTTTCATAAAAACTCCTTTTCTTTAAAAGAAAAAGCCTCCAGAAAAGCTTCCGGAGGCTTCCAAATTATTTTGCCTTTTCTGCTTTTTGGTCTTTTGCAATCTCTGTGACTGAAGAAACAAGTCCAGCAACTCCCTGAATTTCAGATGGAATAATAATCTTTGTTGCTTTTCCATCAGCGGCTTTTGCAAATGCATCTAAGCTCTTTAATCGAATGACTGTATCATCAGCTTCTGCATTCTTAATAGACTTGATTCCTTCTGCTTCTGCAGCTTTTACAAATTTAATACCATCAGCTTCTGCTTTTCTTGTGGCACGAATTGCTTCTGCACGACCTTCAGCTTCTTTGATCTCTTTTTCTTTTGTTGCTTCTGCACGAAGAATTGCTGCTTCTTTTTCAGCTTCTGCCTGAAGAACTAAAGATTCTTTATTTCCTTCAGCACGTAATACAGCAGATTTCTTTTCTCCTTCAGCACGAAGGATTGCTTCTCTTCGTTCTCGTTCTGCTTTCATCTGTCTTTCCATTGCATCCTGAATTTCTTCTGGTGGAATGATATTCTTAAGTTCTACACGATTAACTTTGATTCCCCAAGGATCTGTTGCTTCATCTAATGCAGCTCTCATTTTTGTATTGATCGTTTCTCTGGAAGTTAATGTTTCATCTAATTCCAGATCTCCAATAATATTACGAAGAGTTGTAGCGGTCAGATTTTCAATCGCCTTGATTGGATTATCAACACCATAGCAGAATAATTTAGGATCTGTGATCTGATAATAAACGACAGTATCAATTTTCATGGTTACGTTATCTTTTGTGATCACAGGCTGTGGTGGAAAATCTTCCACTTGTTCTCTCAATGGAACGTAAGCAGCTACTTTATCCATAAATGGAACTTTTACATGGAACCCAACTTCCCATGTTTCCATATAAGCTCCCAATCTTTCTACGACATAAGCTTCTGCCTGTGGAACGATTCGAATTGATGTAGCAACTGCTAATCCAACAATTGCGATTACAATTACAATTAAAATGATAGATACCATATTCTTCTCCTTTTCCTACTTTTTCTTTCTGACGATCAACTTGATCCCCTGAATGTCTAAAATTTCAACTGGTTTTCCTTTTAAAATAACTTCGTCAATTTCTTCTGCTCTGGCAGTCCAATCCATTCCATTAATTCGGACGACTCCCTGCTCTTTTTTGTTATTGATCGTTTCTTTTACGATCGCTGTTTGTCCGATCAATCGATCGATATTGGTTTTTTTTGTTTTTCCATTGACATGTTTTTCTGCGATCGGTCTGGTTAAAAGAACTAAGACTGTGCTGCTCACAATAAAGATCACTAACTGTAAAAAGATAGAAACATCATTATATGCGGCAATTCCAGCAAAAAATGCACCCAAATGCATACCAAATATGTGTAAGTCCAAAAGTCATAAATTCCATAATGATGAAAAACAAGACTCCGATAGCCCACAAGATCATAAATGTATGATTCGTAGATGCTGATAGAAACTGACAAATGTTATTCACTACATCCATACGGATTCCCTCCTTTCCAAAAACTCGATGTTTTTTTCATCTACTACAAATATGAGAGATTTGAGAAAAAAGAAAATTCATATATAAAAAAATAGACCCGTTGCCGAGTCTATCTGGAGTCTTTCATTAAAAAATTTTACAATTTATGCTTCCACAAGAATTTCGTAACTAGGATTGATGTATGTTTTTTTCAAAGAATATCGGGTTCCATATTTTTCATAGATCCATTTGCGATTTATTTTTGTCAGATTCATTTCATCACCAACATCAATTCCATTCGTGAAGCTTAATATTGAAGGGAATCGGATTACAGATCCATTTTTTAAACGATCTAATTTTGAAAGCTTGTTGCTCTTTTGGATATTTTTTCTGCAGCGCTTTCTCCAATCTAACGCAATCTCATGGTCAGTATCACTTAAAAGATCTAGAATGCATTTTGGACAATGATCTTCACATGGTCCAGCTGTCTCATCCTGATCTTTATAATGAAAATATCGTCCTTCTTCTGTTCTTGTTAAGAATACAGCTGCCCATACTTCTTGTTTATCTTCTGGAATCGACTCATACATGCTTTTCCCATTTTCATCTTTTCCGATATATTTGGTAAGAGTCGTAACTGCAGCATAGTAAACAGTCCCTTTCATGCTTGATTTCACTACCTTATAATGACCTGCATTATCTCTCATGAAATATGCATCACACTCAGCTTTTCTGTCGATGTTTCCATTCTTCTTAAAATATGTAGCTTCATAACTTGTCCATCCCATAATTTCTTCTCCTTTTCTCTGAATCGTCATTTTAAATGTTTCAGTTTAAATATGAGCGATGAGAGAAAAGATAAAAAAACAGAGAAGATATTTCTCCTCTGCTTTTCTGAATCTAACAATATTATAGCATTTCAAAAGATTTTGTTGCACATGTATATTTATATACATGATCACTTAATCTTTCTTCGGGTGCAACAGTACTACGATTAATCTCATAGACCATATCCTTTAGATATTCGACATCAACGGAATCGCTATCAGGAATAATGATTACTTCATGGATGGATGACGGTAAGATATAAAGAACATTTACTTTATAATGTTCTACAACTTTATCCATTACCTCGTCACACAAAATTAAAGCTGCTCCATTCATAAAATTTTTATTAGATAGAATTGTCGAATCGCTAGTGTCATCTGAAAAGTTCCAGATATCAGTTTTAGCAGACATTTCATTACAAAAATTAAATATATCACTAAATGGATTACTAAGTGGCTTTACAATGATTCCTGTACTTTTTGCTGTGTTTGTTTTTGCAAACTGAAACAATTCTTCTTCTGTAAACTTCAATCGTTTCATGATAAAGTTTGAAATAAGCATTGTTGTAACAAGATCCTCTGATTGGTTGGGAAGTATTGATCTGTAGACCAAATATAGATCGTTCCATTTTCGATATGGAAATTCGTCTTTTGTTGCTTCTGACTGCTTTGTAAGTCGATCAAACTCCTTTTTTGTAATTAATCGAAAAATAATATTGTTTTTAATTAGTTCTAGATTCATAACTTTTCTCCTTTCGTCATTCACATTTACACTATAAATATGACAGATGAGAAAAGAGATAATACATACTTTGTTATTGTTCAGAATCTTGGTCATGGCAAACTATGAAAGATTCTTCTATTTCAATACATGTCATGTTATTGTTCAAAATAAAAGAGGCAAGTTTTTAAACTCACCTCATTGTAATCTTGAATGCCAGCATACCGTTGACGAAAGAGAGGAACCCAGGAAAGGGCAACATTTGCTGTTTTAACTCTTTTCATGCTATTTTTTGAAAAGACGCATTCTTCGATGATCTGTTAAAGAAAGAAGATCCGAACTTCGAATTCCAAATGACGATAGAGAAAAAATGCCATTCTTCTTTTTCATACCCAAAGGTCTTTTTGGATATCCTTTAACCTTACACTATAAATATGAGAGATTTGCCAAAAAATAATTTTCATATATAAAAAAATGAAAAAAATAGATGCAATTAAGCACCTATTCCTTTTCTACAAAAGTATGGCAGCAGAATACGCTTTCCTTTTTCAAAAGTAAGTAATTCCGCCTGATTTTTAATCATACCTACATATCGTTTATCATAGGGCCCAAATTCTTCTGGTTCCTGCTTAAAACAATATAGTTTTTTTCTTGTCTGATCCTGATACAAAAAATATGTATCATTCTCGTCATTTGCAATACCAACACAGTCAAATCCTCTTAATTTCAGGATTCTTACAAAAAAGAAACTGTAAAAAGCGGTATCTTCACCTGAAGTAAAATCATCAAATAATTCTACGATTCCTGCAATTAAGAAAATCATTGTTAATGCAAAAGATGTCATACTAAGATGATATAAAAGAATTCCAATGACTGCTAAGATCAAACTCTCTAATTTGATTGGATTATCTACTTTTGTCATGTTCGTATCCTCCTTATTTCTCTATTCGTCATGTTTTTACATAACAAATATGAAAGATATGAAGGAAAATAAATTTCACATATAAAAATGAGATTATGCGTATTTTTAATTACAAATTCAATCGTAAAATTTTGCGATTATTTTTTTTCAACACATCCTATGTTACTATTCAACAGATTTATTACGTCGCTACGCCAGGGATTTAATTTCAATACACCCTATGTTATTATTCAACAGAAATTTTTCCACCAGAAACACTAGAGAAGAAAGGACTTCAATACATCCTATGTTATTATTCAATAGTACTATTGCAGTACTGAAAGATTTTGGATTTTAATTTCAATACATCCTATGTTATTATTCAACTTAATTACTTTTTCATAGTTTCTTTGGGATTTAATTATTTCAATACATCTCTGTTGTTATTCAACGATCATGTTCGTGAAAATTGCACATAGGTGTTAAATTTCAATACACGATATGTTGCTATTCAAGTATATGATGAATTAGCCGCGTCTTAATTTCAATACATTCCATGTTGTTATTCAACCAGCGGCAATACGTGAAGGGATACGCAAATTAAAATTTCAATACATCCTATGTTGCTATTCAACTACTAGATGCTTCTTTGCCTCTCACTTTTCCGAATTTCAATACATCCTATGTTGTTATTCAACAAGTACACAAACAGGCAATAAACGTTTGTTTACCATATTTCAATACATGATATGTTGTTATTCAACGATTATTAAAGCATTTGAACAGGCACAAAAAGAGGTATTTCAATACATTCCATATTATTATTCAACTTTCCCAGTAGAAAACCCTCTCATAAATTTACTGGAATTTCAATACATTTCATGTTGTTATTCAACGAACACCATCCTTTTTAATTTCATAAAGAGTCGGCCATTTCAATACATCTTATGTTATTATTCAACTTTTCAGGCAGAGCAGCTTGCCACTATTTTTCAATACGTCCTATGTTATTATTCAACTTTTGATTCCTGTCCTTTTTTCTAATACTTCAAGTTTTCAATACATCACATGTTGTTATTCAACGATATTTATAAACACTGCATTATTTTTATCTTTGCTTATTTCAATACATCCTATGTTATTATTCAACGTAAAATCTAAAAGTGACATAGTAAATATGTAGGAATTTCAATACATTCCATGTTATTATTCAACTGAACTGGATAATCAAACAACAGGTAACTGTATTTAATTTCAATACATCCCATGTTATTATTCAACAACAGCCCAATAAATATCATGTCCAATAATAATCTTATTTCAATACATCCCATGTTATTATTCAACCAACGAAAAACCGTCATTCTTGTATCTTACTGATCTCTATAAATCACGATCTTAAGCCATTTTCCAACATTTTACCAACCATTCCATTGAAAATCATCTATTTGTAAAAAACCACGTATTTACGCCATTTGACAGACTTTTTCAAAAAATCACTTGGTAATTCTTTTTTAATAAAAAACGATATTTTTATCTTCTGCTTTATAAACAGCCATTTTGGCATCTTCTGCGATCGCATCTGTTAAAATAAATTTCTGTAATTCGTGCTGATTAAGTTCTGAGTCCAGACGGATCGGAAGAAACTCTTCATATTTAAATGTAGCTTCTGACATATCGAAGTTAATTCCATCATAAGGACTTAAACTGTTGATCATACAGCCTAACTCTTTGTTTTCAGAAATTTCAACGTATGAAATATCATGAATATCCGCAGGATGATCATTCTTTCCTAAATACGGAATGTAAACACAGCGCCTATGAATCATATGATCCGCTAATTTTTCGCTCTCTTCATTGCTGATCATTACATAAACTGTCCATGATGGATCTTCTAACCACTGTTCTTTTACGATCAGGTTTCCACCTTCCTGTTTTGATGCATATCCAACGGAATTGTTAAAAACCTGAATCTTCTTTTTGAAATTCCTTCTGTTAGGAATAATAGAAATCTGTAAATCTTTTAATTTATCATAATACTCCGGATAGGTACTGGTCTGATTCATATATCCAGAATATCCAAGAATTGCTCCAAAAATTCCTAATAGCGCAGGTTTATGAATATTTCCATAGGTAAAATAACAGTTAGAATTTACAGATGAAACTTTAAAAAATGCAGTATTCCCTGAAAGAGTAAATTTTAAAGCTTTCATTGAACTATACCTCTTTTCTCGTAATGATATGATAATATTTTGTATTTTCAATATCGCTTACAACCTCTGTCGTATGAGGATTATAATAAACCTCGATAGATTTAATTTGATCTTTGACCTCATCTAAGATATTTGCTGCTGAGATCGTGATCACATCTTTTTCTTCTCCTTTTTCAAATGTGAGATAAGAAGTTAGATTTGGCAGATAGAGATCAGAGTCTGTTTCTACAAATAATGCGAATTCATTTTCGCATCCCTCTTTTGCATTTGTCGCAAAAGCTGTTGCAGAAACAAGAGCAGTTTCTTTGAATTTTTTGTAATCTTCTTCTGTGTATCCCTCTGTAACACCTAATGCGACATAATCATCATAAGAAGCCGGGTTGATCACGAAAGGATAGAAATAATGTGCTTCATCTGTTACAACTTTTGTTCCTAATGTAGAGTTTTTCGCTTCACCTTTTTCTTCTGTTGCTTTTGTTGCATCACGGAATGGAGAAAGAATGTTCTGCTCATGCGGGCTGCATTCTTCATATTTATTAAAGCCCTGTCCAAGCTGTACAGCTCCTGTGATTGAGATATTGGCTCCTGCCTCTGCGAAAGTAGCGCCAAAGTTTTTCACATCAACGGCTTTAAATAAATTTGTTAAGATTTCTTTCGCATTTGTGTTTTCCTTAAGATCAGCAACTCCAAAGATCTCTTCATAGCGTTCTTTTAAGCTTTTTGGGATTAAAGAAATAATACCTTTTTTGTCTTTTTCAAATCGTAAGGATTTAATGTAAAGCACTTTATCTCCCTGATCCTTCCACATTTTCTTCATTGGATGCTTGAAAGCCTTGTCACTTCCAAAGATATCTCCATTGGAAGTTGTCTTTGGGTAGCCTGAAAAGTCAGCATTCCAGTTTGCCATGATTGATGATACTCCTAATACTCCATAAACTCTTTTGTCCATTGTAAATTTCCTCCTGATTAATCTTCTTTCTTTGTTTCTTTCTTACGTTTTTCATAAACCAAGCAAGGAGCATTAAACCCTGCAATAATGAATGCAGCCTTAATTTCCTTTGGTTTGTATTCTGTCAGCTGCGAAAATAGCTGCGTTACTCTTCCGCCATAGGCATTATGATCAATGCAATAGTCATATTTTTTGAACAGATTTTCTAAATGACGGTGAAGGACTTTCGTATTCTTTGTGCTTAAAAATGGATTGATGCAGGCCTTACTTTTTAAATTCGCTTTACTTAAGGATAAAAGGTAAGAAACACCCTGTCCCACCGCATAACAATACTCTTCATCGTTTACAAAATTCCAATCCTTATTTCCTGACGTGTTAATGTGTTTTCTTAATTGATTCCGAATGTCACCCATATGTACTCCTAATTTTGGATCACCAAGATATTCTAAAAGGGACCATCTTAGATTGATCTGTCTTTGCGCTGCAAAAATGTTATCATTAACGATAGAATTCTGGATCAGTAGCAAAAAGATATCATCCATGATCTTTGAAATCTTGATGTTTTCCCCTTTCCAGAACCACTGGATAAATATATCTCTGCATTTTAAGATAGCTCGTTTTAGGCAAGGATCATTGATTCGAATATCACTTGCATCACAAAACATTGACCCCAACAGTTTTCCATCGAAAAATACAGAATTGATCATAGAAAACAGCTCCCATTTATCATCAACTGCAGCTCCATAAGGTAATTTGGAATTTTTGATCACATCTTCTGGGATCTCACTAAAATTCTTTAGATAAAATGGATGATCCAGTCTTGTATCATAATGTATGATCGCATCGGCATCACAAATTTCAGCTCCTGTTTTCTCCATGCTGATCCTTAAATAATATCCACTGGAAAGATTCTGTGGATGTTCACGATTTGTATAAGCTTTCATATCATGATTCATAGTATCAACATAAACATGATATTTTTTCTGGGATGCCTGCCCAAAAAGATAGTCAAAAAATTTCTTTCGAAGTAAAGCATCTTCCTGTGATAACAAATGAGGAATTTCATTTTTTCTTGTTTTGTTCTTTAAATATGGTTTGTTATCATTTAGCGTGATATTATCATTCGGCAACCCAACAATTTTCCCATTCCGTTCCATATTGAAATCATTTCGATTATAAATATTTGGAAAAAGATAACGTTCGTTTTCTTTCGCATAGAGTTCTTTTGTTTTGAGTTCGTCTGGATAGATAAAAAATACTTTTGCATAATTCTTTTTATCCAGATCCATTCCTTCCCAGATATCATGAGATAAAACAAACTGTTCTATCTTATCGATCAGGTGAATATCAGGAACGCCAAGTCTTTCTTCCGTTACTTGATACAATGCCTTTGATGCGGACTTTTTCTCATATTTTTTCATCGGATTACGAAAAACATCAAAATAACGATGAATGATATCATTTGTTAAGATTCCGGATCGAATTGTTTCTTTTTTTACTGCAAGAGACAAATAATTATTGCAATGGATCTTCTTTTTCGGGTCCATAGACTTATTCATCTCTAACAGTTTACTTTTATAATCGAGTTCCTGGATCAATGCATAATTTTCTGGATCGCTTACTTCCGCTTCTCCTGTTTTTTTGTTAAATGTGATATTGATCGGATCTTTCATTTTCCATTGATCATCATCCATTATGATCAGTCGATATTCGCCATCTTTTGGGATATATGCATCTGTGATCAGATGATCACCTTCTTTTTGCAGCATTGTATGAAATACATCAATTGCTTCTTGTAACATTGATATCTCCTTTCTTATAAATATTTGTAATTAACGAAACCGCAACTTCTACTGTTGTTTTCCCCAAGTCCAACACCCAGTGCAAAATAAGCTAATTTCTGAGCCATTTCATTGTTTGCTATTTCAAGATCGATCTTATCTCCCAATAAATGAATGTTTTTATAAGGAATTTTCACGGGCATTTTATTTTTAAACAAGATGCTGTCGTATAAATGTACATCATCTTCAATTTTTTCTCCGGTAAATGACTGATATTTTTTCATCAGATTTACAACTAACCTTTCTTCATACTCTGGAAGTGACATTTCTGCTTTCCAATACCCAAAATCATTTTTTAAGATCACTGGAGTGACAGAATATAGTTTACTGATCATTCGTTTTGGGTTGATCATTCTTACTTCTCCGCCAATACACAGTAATTCTTTTGTCTGATGCTGATAAAGATGTTTTATAAAAAACTCGATCAGATTTCCATCTACAGAACGGATTCTCAATGTATAAATATGGTTCTTTTTATAGATGCCATCTGCTTCAACGGGCCATGGAGCATCTGTTACATAAAATTTATAATCTTTGCTCTCATGAAATTTTAAATACTGTTCATCTTTGATCAGAACACTATCTAAAAGATAGGTTGTTTTTTCATAAACATTCTGATATTCAACTTCTTTTAGAAATTTGATCTTGCACTGAAATTCAAATACTTTCATTTTTTTCTCCTTTTTACATCACATGTTATATTTCATTCAAAAACTGTTATTTTTCCAGCTTTTTGATTTTACGATTGATCTTTGCTACAATCTTTCCATTTTCTTTTCCTCGTGCCATTAACACTGTCTTTCTGTTTCTCATGATGTTTAATTTGTCTGTTTTTGTCATGGTTATTCTCCTTTTTGTTTTTAGTTGTTATTTTCTGTTGTTATTACATTGTTTTCAGCATTGCTATCTACGGAATCATCTGTTTCTGTTGTATTTGCGTCTTTTGCAGGTTCATTATAGTCTGGATCATTTTTTAAGAATTCTTCTTCTGACACATAGCGATCAATCTTCTGCTGTCCACACTTTGTGCATTCTTTCCAGTAAAAGTATCCTTTTTCAGAATCATATCCACCTTGTTCAGCTCCCCACGTATGTTCACAAATAATATCATTTTCATCGCCATCCTGAATCACTTCATAAGGCTCTGTCACATCTTCAGACTCATCTACGTCTTTTGTGGAATCTTCATCGTCAACGTTTACATCTTCATTTTCTGAATCATCAGTTGTTTCTTTTGCTTCAGTGGATTCATTATCTTCAAAATCATTTTTTTCAGACTTTACATCTTTTTTTGTATTTTCGTCAGCATTTTCTTTTGCTTCAGTTGTACTTTCAGAGTCAGCTTTAATTTTTGCTGAATCTTTTGATGTGTCAATCGATGATTCTGTTGAGTCGTTTGGTGTCGCTGCATAAGTATATGCAGATACGCATCCAGTTGTGGCTAATGCTAAAGTTCCGACAATTAATAATTTTTTAATTCGCATAGTTAGTCTCCTTTTCTTTGTTTATTTTTTTCTGACACTATAAATATGAGAGAAATTCAAAAAAATATTTTTCACATATAAGATTTTGAAAACAAAAAAAGACAAGCAATATGACTTGCCTGTCTTTAAGAAAAAAACAAATAAAAAATATCTGTCCTTCTACCGATTTTCAACGCTATACAATTAAAAAATATAAAATTTTACATACAAAAAAACGCCCAATTTAATGAAAAATTGAGCGATCATTTTAAATTATGAATATTTGTGATATGAAATTACACTACTCTCAAACACTCTTCCTTTCGAGATACCAAGAGTATTTGTTTTATTACCATACAAAATTACACTACTTTCAAACATCAATTGTAGTTCCTGTGTATTTATCTTTGTTTTATTACCATACAAAATTACATTACTCTCAAACGGTTCATCCCATTTTCTTCACAGAATTTACGTTTGATTACCATATGAAATTACATTACTCTCAAACTCTCTACATCCCGAAAATACCGGTTTTTTAGTTTGATTACCATATGAAATTACATTACTCTCAAACTACAACCATTTCGTGGATAGAACTTGGAAAAGTTTGATTACCATATGAAATTACATTACTCTCAAACCTCAATTTTCGAGTCATGCCTACACATTGCATGTTGTATTTCATATGGAATTAGATGTTAACCTTTATCTACTATAAATATGAGAGATTTGAAAAAAAGTTTTTTCATATATAAAAATGCAAAAAAAAGACAGATAAGAAAACTTATCTATCTTCAAAATATTGAAATCTTCAAAAATATGAAATTATACTACTATCAAACAAATAACGCAACTATCTCTCGAATGATTAAGTTTTATTGCCATATGAAATTACACTACTATCAAACTCTGCCCCACACCCCGATGGCTCTCTGGATCTGTTTTATTACCATATAAAATTACACTACTCTCAAACCAGTTGACAATGAACCGATCAAATAAGCTCGTTTTATTACCATATGAAATTACACTACTCTCAAACCTCAGTTTTTAAGTCATGCCTACACACGCATGTTGTATTTTCATATGGAATTAGATGTTAACATTTCAATATAAATATGAGAGATTTGAGAGTAAATTTTTTTATCTCTCATGGATCAACTGAATGATACATCCAAAATCTCCTGCTCTATAAACAATGATCTTTTCAGCGTGATAAGTGCGAACACATGTGTCATCGTCATAAATGGTCATCCAGTTTGTAAATTCATGCTGTTTTTCATAGTGTGATCCAATTTCTGCATCTTCATCAACGATATATGCAGAATAGCGACCATCTTCTCCAAAATCCAGTACCTTTGACTGCAAACCTCCATCAGAAATTCCTGCTAAAATTAATGCTGCGATATCACTATCGCCGATGTAACTACTTTCGTATGATTTATATGATCTCATAATTTTTCTCCTTTGCTATATAATTTGTTCCTTCATTATAAATATGAAAGAAAATTAATTATTTTATTTTCACATATAAGATTTTAAGAAAAACTAACTGATCTGCACACCAGTAGGTGGCAGCTTCCACTCTCAAAGCTTTGTGATTTTTATCTTCTTTCCATTTTTACTTTTCAGTTCAAGTCCATTATTCATTTTTTTTATATGTTGTAAGATCTACATCAACCAATGATACAATTCATTTTCCGCATTCTGCAAATGTCCATTTCATTACATCAATATCTTCGATTGTTGTTGGTTTCGGAATTGGTTTATTTTCATCTTGTAAATTAATGCATACTAATCCAATTGCATCTCTTGCCATTTCAATTGCATCAGAGATAGAGCTTTTCCCTTTTCCTTCTTCATTTGCTTCTGTCAAAATCCCCAGATCTGGAACCTCTACTAAGATATTAGTATTCACATCTGTAAAAATAACTGGATATGTTACTTTCATATTATATCCTCCTATAAATATCCTTTCCTATGGATGTTTTCTTTCCCATTCTTCCATATTGCGTTTCATTCTTTCAACACGATCACGACTTTCTTTGTCGTCAGCAATTGTTCTTATTTGATCGCTTCGAAGTAAATATCTTTCTGTGTCGTCTTCAACCTTATCAATTAGATAATCAGGATGCAATTCATGAAAGTTTTTAATTGCAGCTTCTTCGGATTCTGCAATATAAAATGATGAGGAGTAAAAACAACCAGGATGATCTCCTTCGTAGAAACTGATACAATACTTCCTTAAACGCAATTCTTCTTTAACATCTTCATACACAATGTTTCTTATCTTTTCTGTGTCGCTACAGTTGATCATTGCAAGATCAAAGGAATCACAGAGTAACAGATAAGAATCTTTAGGACTCTTCTTAAGAAAAAGATTTGCATAAAAATGGACTTCATCTTTGTCTTCACAGGATAGATCCAGCATAAATTCGTCACTGTCATTTGCATATATATCTTCTATTTCCCATACTGTGATTCCTTTGTCATAGTGTTCTTTTAAAAATGGTTCGATTACCTCGATCAAATGATTTTCATCATAACTTTTCAAAATTCTCATAACACAGCTCCTTAAACTTTCTTCAAACAAAAACTATATATATTGTACTATACATAATACAAAAAGACAAACACTCTTACTTTTTTTGAATCAGTAATCTTACAAATGGAAATTTTGCTCTTCCTTCTTTGTCGTAATAACATAAAACTTTCATTACTTTTGTATAATGCCCTCTGCCACCTTGCATAAAAAAATCGTTTAGAAATGATTCTCCAACCGGTTTAATTCCAACCTGATTATGCTTATTTTCTTTTCCATATCCAATCAATTCATATTCCTCAGGATCGTAATATTCTAAAAATGTCATGGGAACTCCCATAATTCCTTTGTAATCGATTGGAATTTTATTTACGCGATTTACATCAATTGCAGGATAATTTTCATATCTTGGATAGTCTGCATCATCTTTTTGAGTCATTCCATCTGCTTCATAATAGTGATGCATAAGACTCAGTTTTCTGATGCATTTTTCCTTTGGCAAATTTGTAAACCATCCAACATTTCCAAATGCCTTTATTGTTCCATCTGGCTGTAAAAATTCTTTTACATTGTGATACCCATATGTAATCTCACCTTTTTTCACATAAGGGAAGATATCTTTAAAAGTTGCAGCATTTTTGTTGCCAATGATCAAAAACTTTTTCTCATACTTTAATAGTAATTGGATATAGTCTGAAAATAATGAAAATGGAGGATTTGATACCACAATATTACATTCATTTAATAACTCTTGGCATTCATTACTTCGAAAATCGCCATCTTCTTTTAAAGAAAACTGGTCATAACTAGAAATATCTGTATCATTTCCACCAGAATATCTATATAGAAAAGTTTGCATTCCTTCTATGTAATAGGTAGCCACCAATTCTTTTAGATTCAGACGCTCAAAATTCAAATGTAAGAATCTCCAAAAGGCTGATCTGTTTGGATCATCACAATTACAGTAAATAATCTTCCCCTCAAATTCATCTTTATAATAGAATATTTCCCTTTCAATATCTTCATATAACGTATAAAACTCATCATTTTTAACTGTTCTTGCTTTGTTTAGATTCAAATTTTTCTTTTTCATTTGTTTGCTCCTCAATATTTTGTCTTCACACCAAATATGAGTTTTGAGAGAATGAAAAAAGACAGGATCTGATTCCTGCCTCATTTTCGTTAGTTTACTTTTTATTCTCTTTTCTTTTTGCTTTTGCTTCTGCTAATACACGATCGATTTCGCTTTCGCGTTCTCTCTGCTGCATACGATATTCAGCAGCTTCAGCACTATTTTCATAAGAGATTCTGGCCCCATTCGCCATTTCTTTCTTCTTCTTTGCCCCTTCACGGACCTTTTCGATCATACGATCGGTTTCAGAGTTGCTGATTCCTTCTAAACTTCTTGCGGCTTCTAATCTTGCCTGATCAGATTTTAACTGCTGAATTGTAACATCTTTTTCATTTTTTAATGCTTGTAATTCTTCAAACACTTTTGTTTTTAGTTCCTTTTTCTGTGCAACATCAACTTTTGTTTCTTCAATGCTTGTTTTAATGATCTCAAGCTGTTCTTCTAAAGATACCTTCTGAGCTGCATAATATTTTGCATCTTCATCATTACCATCATCTAGACAACGATTCATATTATTCTGAGCTTTATTTAGTTTCTCATTCACTGTGTATTTATCAGATTTTAACGCATCTAAACGACCTTCGGCTTCAGAATAAAGATTATTGATCTGTTCGAATTTTTTCTGTTTTTCCTGAATCGCTGCACTAAAGATATCTTCTGCACCCTCTGGTGTTGATGCATTTTCCGCCATAATCGCCTCTGTTCTTCCATGAAATTTCAGATTAAGCTGTTGACGAAACGGTTTATTGATCGCTAAGCCAACTGCTAAGATTCCAAGGAAAATAATGATAAAATAAATAACTGCCATAGTTTATTGTTGCAAAGCTCATAAGCTCTGCTCTCCTTTCTTAAAATATCAAAATGTTTTAATTTCATTTTAAATATGAGAGATTTGAATTTTTTTATTTTTCACATATAAGAAAATGAGACTATCGAAAAAACGATAATCTCATACTTTTTCCATTATTTTTTTTGTAGTTTGTAAGAACTTAGATCTTTTGGTAATGTTACAGAAACAGATTTTCCAGGATTCTTATAGGTTACATTGATTTTTACTGTTGTCTTTCCATTCGTCAGCCCGCTGAACATGTTATTATCCGTTTTGCTTTTTTTCTTATTTTCAACTACAAGTGTTATAGATTCTTTCAATGGAAGATCTTTATCATTTAATGTTCTGGAACCTTTCATTGATTTAATGTTTACATCATCCAGAGAAAGCGTTGAATTTGATGTTCCTTTAGAATTTTTATTAGATTTCTGTTTTAGATATTTTCCAAGTTCTTTTCCATCAATGCTGTAAGCTACAACATTATTCCCATCTTTTTTTGTTAATTTGACATCCTTGTAGCAATTTTTAGGAAGTGAAGACTGTCCAGTCATGGAATTCAATTGTTTCTGCAATTCTTTTGCATCTACTTTTTCCTTTTGTTTTGTTCCCATAGAATCAGTGTAAGAATATCCATCTGCATAATATGTATTAGCATCAAAACTCATACCGAACATATTAATATTCATTTTTAAAGACATTTTAGGGTCTTTTTTTAGATTCTGTCCTTTGAGATTAAGATCAAGAGCAAGATTCATGCTGGATCCAGAAGAAGATGAACTCTTTTTACCACTTTCAATCTTACAATCGACCTTTCCTGTGGCATCTATATTCTCCTGTTTCGCGCTTGCTTTTAAACTATCTTGCAAGACTTCTTCTGCAGAACGTTTTTTGTGCATGCACTCATCGTCAAAAGAAGCGAACATGATAAAACGCCAATGGTTACTTTTTTTACATTCTTTTTCATAATGTTTCCTCCTGTTTTTTTTGATACATTGTATGTTATTATTCAAAAGTTATATTAGTCTTCGACTAAAATTCCATAAGATTTGCAAAGTGCAGCTAATCCGCCATTATATCCCTGTCCAACAGCACGGAATTTCCATCCGCCATTATGGCGATATAATTCTCCAAATACAACAGCAGATTCTCTGTCATAATCTTCTGTCAGATCATAGCGAATCTCTTCTTTTCCTGTATCATTATCCACAATACGAATGAAAGCATTGTCTACCATTCCAAATGTCTGATTGCGCTCTTCATACTGATCAATCGTTACAGTAAAAGCAATTTTTTCAACGTCCTCAGGAACTTTTGTCAGATCAACAATGATCTGTTCATCATCTCCATCTCCACCACCAGTTCTGTTGTCACCAGTATAATGTACTGATTTTGCAAGATCATCAGGATTATTGTAGAAAATAAAATGGTTCTCGTCTTTTACTTTTCCATTGGATGTTAACATGAATGCAGATGCGTCAAGATCAAAATCTGCTCCATCAAATCTGTTTGTATCCCATCCTAATCCTAAAGTGATATTTTTTAAAGAAGCTCCATCTTCTTTTTTTAAGCTAACTCGGTTTCCTTTTTTTAAACTAACACTCATCTTATGTGCTCCTTTCAAATTTTCTGAAATTAATCTTTCTACTTCAAATATGAGATTTTTAAGAAAAAAAATTAGTAACTTCTTTCTTTCATTGCTGAAATACTGCCATCCATAGTTCCTTCTCCGATCGCAACAAATTTCCATTCATCGTTGTGACGATAGAGCTCTCCCATGATCATTGCTGTTTTTCCATCGTAGTTTTCTGTCAGATCATAACGACATAATTCCCTGCCAGTTTCTTCATTGACTAAGCGGATATAAGCATTTTTGATCATTCCAAAATCTTGTTTTCTGGAAAACGCCTGATAGATGTTTACAACACAGATTAATTTTTCAGCTTTTTTCGTAACTTTCTTAAGATCGATAGAGATCTGTTCGTCATCTCCATCGCCATCTCCGGTCAAATTATCCCCATGATGTTTGATCGCCTCATCATCAGACTCCAAATTTCGATATGAAATTTCATCAATGACCCGTTTTGATTTACTAAGAAATCCTTTTTCTCCAACTTCAAAAACAGAAGCATCCAGATCAGCATCTTGCCCACGCTTTGTAGGATCCCATCCAAGACCGACCATTAATTTGTTTAAGGAAGCATCTTCCTTTTTTAAACTGACACGCTGTCCTTTTTTTAAACTTACACTCATATGCTTTTCTCCTTTCTATGAGACGTTTTAAAAAAACTTCATATTAAATATGAGATTTAAGAAAAAAAATCTGACGCTGTAAAAAAGGGGCAAAAAAAGGAAGAACAGCAAAATTACTGATCTTCTTCAAAATATTTAATGGCAATAGTCTTCATTTGCGAGCATTTTTAGATAAAAATCAGGAGTCTTCGGTCATTTATTGATCGAGATAAAGCGTCAAATTCTTATATGTGAAAAATAAATACAAAAAAAAAGAACAGTAAAATTACTGCTCTTTCGATTCGTCTGTTTGTTTTTCTTGTTTAGGATTTTTGCAGATCTTATCATCGCATTCCAAACATTCAAGGTATAAGACTTTTTCTCCTGTGATCGGACACCATTTTGCCATGATTATTCTACTCCTCTCTGAAATTAGTTTAATAGGAAATCCAAGTTCCTTACATATGCAATAGTTTCAAAATCTACCAAAAACTTTCCGAATCGATGGATTGTGTAAACTAGATCACATTTAGAACATTTTGCACACAACATATTGCCTTCTGTATATAACAATATATTACCTTCGTCTGTAGCGATAAGACCACCATGACTGATATAAGATGTTCCTGTGATATAAGTTGTGTCTCCCCAAACTTTATCTGGGTTAAATTTCGACAAACTAAGTTTTAGATTTTCAATGGTATTTCCATCATCACATAATATCCACTGGTCATTATCATCCTTTCTTAAATATATCTGTAGAAAATCGTTTTGGCGGTCAAGATATGGAAGTGTTAATTCGTAGAATACCTGTCCGTCATTTTCTCTTTGGATTTCTTTCATGCTCACAGAATCTTGTAATGATTCCAAATATTCTTTTTTGATCTTATATGGAATATCAGTCAACTCTTTTAAATCTGCATTTTCAATGATCCGCAAATATTGGTCCAAGGTTTCTTCTGAGATATAATCCAATACACAATTGCACGAATATTTGGCATTTAGATGTTTTTGTATTGGACATTGTGGAACATGATATCTCTTACCATCCTTTTTACATTTCACATATTCTTGACATTGACAGTTACGAGAACGGCAATATTTTAACAACTTTTCTCCTTTTGGCAATGTTACACCATGAATTTTATCATTCATCGACAATTTCTCCTTCTTCATTTAATTTAAATTTCTCCGTGTATTCTTCGAATTTTTGTATACATTTATCAAGATCTGTATCACATCCCCATATTCGAACCTTGCAATGTTTTTTCTCGATTCATATTCTTTCTCCTTTCGTCATACGAATTATTTCATTACAAATATGCAAGATTTTCGATATGATAAAATTCATATATAAGAAAAAGCCGGAGAAACTCTCCGACTTCAAATACGTATGCTTTCTATCTTATCTTTCAATTATCTAATGATACTAGACTATTATTAACAATCAACCTCCAATAAATTATGCTCATAAGCATAAATGACTTTTTTCTTCATGTACTCAGGATCATTACTGGATAATATCTGGATTTTGTTAGGCATATTATACCAAAGTTTAATCGCTCCATTCTTGGATTCCTTTTTGCGTTGTTTATCATTGAAAGTTTTATTTGCAATAGTTACAGAACCACAGCCATATTTAATATATGTACCTAGCCATATGTTTGGGGCCGATTTATTTGCAAACACACAAAGGTAATCTTTTCCAAGTTTTACGTCATAGTAGTTCTGATAATTATTTTCTCCATATTTCCATTCGTATTGATTCATTGATTTTCTCCTTTTATGATGCTTTGAAATTGAACACCGGTTTCATTACTTCCACAATATTTACTGACTCACTGACCACATCAATGATATCTTCTAATGATTTATAAGCCATCGGTGCTTCATCTAATGTACATTCATTGACTGATGTTGTATAAATTCCACTCATAGATTTCTTATACTCTTCCATATCAACTGTTTCTCTGGCTTTTGACCTGGACATTAACCTGCCTGCACCATGTGGTGCTGACTGATTCCATTCATCGTTCCCTTTTCCAATAGCAAGAATCGATCCGTCTCGCATATTTACTGGAATTAGAACTTTTTTACCTTTATGTGCTGCGATCGCACCTTTTCTTAAGATCATTTCTTCTGTGTCAATGTAATTGTGAATTGTATGAAATGATTCTTCTGCTGTCATACCAGTTCTTTCTAAAATGATCTGAGCCATTTTTTCTCTGCTTTTTCTTGCAAATTCCTGACAAATTTCTACATCATGTAAGTAATCTTTGAAAGATTTTCCATATAACCAGCAAAGTGAATTTGGAATATTTAAAATTTTTGATTCATATTCTTTTTTCAATTCTACTAATGCTGTTTGTATCTCTTTGCTTTTACCAGTAGATTTGTAAGTTTCGATGATCGCTGCTTTCTTAGCAGCATATTCTTCTTTTCCCATATGTAATTCAATGGCAAGCTGTTGATAATATTCAGCAACCTGTTTTCCGAGATTACGACTACCGGAATGAATGATAAGATAATAGGCTCCATTGGATGCCTGATCGATCTCAATAAAATGATTCCCACTGCCTAATGTTCCCATAGATTTTTCTAACCTATCAGGATTTTTCAAGCTTTTATAACATCTTAATCGTTCAAGATCAAAATCAGAGTTGTTTTCTTCCCATACATCTCTTCCAGAAGGAATATAATGACAAACTTCATCGATTTTTTTAAAATCAAGCTCTTTTTCTTTTAATTGAACTGTATACATTCCGCATCCGATATCAACACCGACAACATTTGGACATGCTTTATCAGATACTGTCATAGTTGTACCAATAGTACAACCTGCTCCTGCATGTACATCAGGCATAATACGAATCTTGCTGCCTTCTGTTAATCCATAATCACACATGGTCCGAATCTGTTCAATCGCATCATCTTCGATCACTTTTGCATAACAGATAGCAGTATTTACCTTTCCTTTGATTTCTAACATATTTTCTCCTTTTAAAACGCATTAATTAATTCGCCCATAACATCTACATCTGCATATTTAGGATCAGAATATTCATCCAAACGACCCATATTGCAGATACAATGAATATCATTTGCGTCATATTCAAACTCTTTGATAAAATTACTAAATAATCCATCAAAGATATTACAGAATTTTTTACGATCGTATTCATACTCATTTCCTGTTACAGCTTTTAATCTGCTGCTTTCGATACCATTGTTTTTCAAAAACGTTTTATATCTAGATAATAAAGCATCATCTTCACAAATTGTCATGTTCGTGATCAACATTTTTCGTCCAGTTTTCCAAAGAATGCGATTATATAAATCTAGTAAATCACATTCTGGTAACGTAACACGAAAATTTAGATGTTTTAGGACATCAATTTCTCTATCATCTATGATCTCATAAAAAATATCCCATGCCGCGGAATCTTTATAAGAATTAATGATAGCATTTTGAATGTATTCGAAATCTTCTAGACTGTCATTTTTATAATCTTTTAATAACTGATTATAAATAATAGAAATCTTTTCTTCATTTGAGTAAACATCTTGGTTATATATGTTTTTCTCATACAAAAAACGCTCATCAGCATGAAGAATAAAAGAATACTTTTCTGCTACCGTACATTCGATACATTGAACATTGTTATAAGCACATGTTTCAAATTTTAAAGTATCACTACACATTGCTATTTTAACCATTTCTTTTGTAATAAGAAAAGGCTCCTTTTTCACTGCATCTTTTTTCATTAATTTCTGCTCTGCAGAAATATTTTTTGATTCCTTTTTGGACTCTTTTAGATCTGGTTTAGAATATGAATATCTGCAATCATAATTTAACAACTCTGCTTCGTCATCATCAAATCTATCAACATAGTCATATTCGCTCTCAGGATGAACCACTTTAGACTCAATAAGATTCTTATTTTTTAGTCCGATCGCATATGGATACCCATCTAGTTCTGCAATTGCGTTTCCAAGCAGATTCTCAATGATCCATTTCTGCTGAGGTCCTGCTTTTTCAAACATATCAGAATTGTATACTGTTTTTTGCATTTCTTTTAACATTCTGACAATTTTTTTCCTTTTCATAAATTTTCTCCTTTAAATTCTGATGTGAACTACTCGGTCATTGAATGGCCGAGGATTCCCGCTTTTCATCCTAAAAATGAAGTTCCACGAACCACATAATAAAAAGTGGCAAGTGGACTTCTACTATTAATTACTTATTTCCTCTTATTCTCCATAGCATTTTAGCTCTGACCAATCTGCTTTGCTGCATGTTTTGATCAGCAGATAAACAACAGTATCATTTTTTTCTTTTTTTACAGCGTTAACTAATTGTTCATATTTTTGTGAAGCTGTAGTATATTCATACATTGTAAAAGAACTTCTATGATAGTTTTTATCAATGGAAAGAACACTATATCTTGGATACCCTTCCTCTTCCATGACTTTTAGATAATATGGAATATCAACATCAGGAAGTGCCGCAGACAGATTATTCGAAACAATAGAATATGCTTTGTCGTAAGCTTTTTCTAAACTTTCTGCTGTAATAGAAATATGTCCATTACAAGTTTTATCATTGATAATAATCTTAAAACAATATTCAATTAACGGCACTGTTTGTGTTGAAATACCCCATTTGAAGCACTGATGTCCCAATTTATTATATAATCTAGTCTGAGCGTTTTCATCAGTTTCTGTATTCGTACATTCTTCAAAGATTTTGATCATATCGCTAAGATACTTTTTCGTATCATTTTCATCAAGCCTTGCAAAAGGATTTTTATCTTCATTTTCTTTCCAACCAAAAATATAGGATGGAGAAAATCCACTGATTCTTGCAAGATCCTGTATTACGCTTGATGGAACAAGATTTTCGTTTTCATAATCAGATAATCTTTTTTCATCAATGTCTAATTCTTCTGCAAGTTCTGCCTGAGTCATTCCAAGTTTGCCTCTGATTTCTCTCATTCGATTTCCAATAGTCATAATTCTTCTCCTTTTTTTTAAATATAGTTTACCTTTTAATCCGGATCATCGGATCCATCATAGTCAAGATATTCAGAAAATGACTGAATTGACATTTCCCTGATCTTCTGTCTTTCAGCTTCTGAAAGTTTTATAGATGGATCCATGATTCTTCGAATTTCACAGTTTTTCAATGAATCTTGACTCGTAATCTTTTTATTTTGATCCATAATTCTTCTCCTTTTTAAAATTCAACCACACAAAATGGAATATAGGTACATACATTTCCTTTAGATCGAAGCCATTCACAGGTTTCATCTACAAGATAATCTGTATCAGCATATTCTGTTTTCCGTTTTAGAGCTCGGATGTGATCTAATATGGATGCATAATCGAAATCAGATCCAGTAACCTGAATAACGATCTGTACATAATCCCCATTTCCGTCCACATTAAGTTCGTTAAAGCTAAAAATTTCTGTTTTCATAAGTTTTTCTCCTTTAAATATGATAATTTTTCTGAATACAATTTTTCATATATAAAAAATTATCCAATATGTTCGCAATATCCAACGAGATATCGAACAGGAAGTTTTTCTTTCTGTTTCAGATTTTCCTGACAAATTTCGTCTGAAAGCTTCTGGATATTATTCTGCTGACTGAACCCACGGGCAAGCCCATGGGTTTCTACTGATGGAATTCTAGTACCAACGTACATCTTACGAACGAAGTTCATAGACTTTGGTTGGCACATCTGCTCCGGAGCAGTAAATACGGACATGCAGCCCAGCGGCCACAATTGTTCAAAGAAATTGAACGGTCACGTATTCTCAAGACACTTTCGTCTTAAAGGACACACAGTCGGATGCCCTGTTCTATCTTATATTTTAAACGGCAACACGAATGCCGGAATTCATAATGTGTTTCTTTAAATGAATGATCTCTTCAATCATGGCATGTTCTTTGTTTAACTGAGTTTCAAAAGTTGCAAGGCATTTCTGCCGGTCAATGGTCTTTGTGATCAGATCGATACAATACAGTAGGAAGGAAGAATACCAGTCCCGTTGTACCTTTGTTCCATCCTTTAAGTTGTACATTCTCTGTGACAGTTTCTTCTTGATATAGTCATCTACGGTATGATCATACTGACTAGCCCGGTAATCTGATGGGACTTCGATATAGGTTCCGCCAGTGGATTCAAACAGTTGTTTTACTTTAGCTTGAAAATATCCTGGACAGCGGTTCTGGATTGAACGTCCAAAGCGTTTCTTTCGTTTTGGCCTTCCATTCTTGTCCAGCGGATTTTCCGGATTTGCCCGTTTCTGCAATTTCTTTGCATTCTTTGCTTCTGTAACAAAGATATCTCCAAGACTCCGCATCTTATGTACCTGTTCGTGAATGGCAAGTCTTCGATTTTCCGCAGATATGCGACATAATTCCCGATATCTCAGCTGTAACTTCTGATATCGTTTCGATTTGATCCAAGTCTTCTTTCCCTTTCGGATCGTACCATCATCATTGTAATTGTCCGGATTCATAGCTCTTCTGGAACGATCCATTGCCCGTTGGACTAATCGTTGCCAGCGTTCAACATAACAGATCGAATTACCACGTTCTGCAAGATTTTCCAGTCCGACTGTATGATCAGAAGTATATGCGATGGTCTGTGTCCCGATATCACAGCCAACGGGCCCATTTCCATATGGATGTTTGATTATTCCATCGTTTGTTCTTTTTGAAAATGGCAATCCTTCTACCGTTAGATGCAGATACACCCGAAGCTTTCCGCGGATTGTTTTACATACGATCGAAGCATAGCAGGGGCGATAAGTACTAACGATCTCTCCATGTTGCATTCGGTTAATGGCATAAGCATCATGAAAGTCCGGATCTTTTAGATAAGATTCCACCGCTTCCAGTTCATTCATCAGCCAAAGATCGGTCTCTTTTCTTATTACAGGAAGGGATACTTTTCCATAATGGAATTCCAAAAATCCATTTTTTACACGTCCAATGATTTCTTTATGAAACTGCTTTGCCCGTAATTCTGACAGATCTCCGCGTTTCTTGAAATGGAGTCTTTCTCCATCCGAATACAGAACCTTGGATACAGCAGTCCAGATATCTTCCGCACGGGAAAGAGCAATCACACTTGTTTGCTCATACTT
>OLQP01000338.1_pt1 | contig 43684 bp, 36 predicted proteins | sample 1643181 | NCBI WGS metagenome assembly OLQP01 (sample SAMEA3136710, study PRJEB25190) | human gut metagenome | biome: human gut; feature: human-associated habitat; material: faeces | place: Austria | collected 2013 | reverse complement strand
GGTGCCGGCGATTCTCCGGCGATGGCCCTGATACACCACGATTCGGGACGCGGCCCCGATGCTAATCGTGACAAGCGGGAGCGGCTCAACATGGGCGTAAGCTCTCGTCAGGAGGTGCTCGACATTGTGTACGATGCGGGCGCCGAAGGCGAGACGACGCCCGCATCGTGAGAGGTTCTTACTCCGCTTCGAGCAGCGGTTCGGATTCGGGGGCGGGTTTTGTTTGCGCTGCCCCCGCCCGCCTCAGCTTCCCGCATTCCCGCGCGGCCAGCGCCACGGCCAGGGCGGCGGCCATGAGATCGGCGGGGGGCTGCGACCACCAGACGCCGGTCAGGCCCTCGACGGCCGCCAGCACCACGATCATGGGGATGGCGAACAGCGGGTAGCGGCACACTCCCAGCAGAATGGAGATGCGCTCCTGTCCCACGGCCTGGAAGTACGCTGAGGCCACCTGCGCCAGGAACCCGAACGGCGCGCACGCCAGCAGCGGCAGGAAGTGCGAGGCGGTCAGCTCGATCAGCTGGGGATCGTCGCCGATGAAGAACGTCGAGATGGGCTCAGCGAACGCGATGACCAGCCCGCACACGACGGCCAAGATGGCAAACGTCCCGGCCAGGCTGGCTTTCACCAGCTCGCGCAGGCGGTCGAAGTGGCGCGCGCCACGGTTGAAGCTGGCGATGGGCTGCAGGCCGTAGGTGGCGCTGAGGCACAGCATGTCCAGCAGGTAGACGACGTAGCCGTTGATCACGGAGAACGCCGCGAGGTCGGGATCGCCGCCCAGCGAGCCCAGGTAGTTGTTGATCGCGATGGTGTACACGAGGCTGGCTGCCTGCACCAGGAACAGCGGCAAGCCCTGCCAGAGGATCGCGCGGCATATCGCAGGATCCAGCTTCATGCCTCCGAACGTCAGCTTGAAGGTGGACTGCTTGTTGAGCTGGAAGTACAGAATTGCGAGGAACCACAGCCCCGTGCTCATGCCGTAGTACGCGCCCGCGGCGGCGAAGCCCAGGTCGAGCACGTACACGCACAGATACAGCCATAGCAGCGACGTGGCGGAGGCGATGACGGCAAGCGCCGAGGCCAGCGAAGGCTTCTCGTCGGTGCGCAACAGCGAGCACAGCAGCTGTCCCAGCGTGCAGAACGGGTAGAAGCACATGAGTAGGCGGATGAACGCCGTCACGTCGTCGTGGATGTCGGGCGTGGCGCCCAGCATCGTGGCTATCTGCGGCGCGAACAGGGCGATGGCCGCGGAAAGCGCCACCAGCAGGTAGGCGGCCAGCCAGAACCCCTGGTTGAACACCTTCTGCGCGCCCGCCGTGTCGCCGCTGCCCAGGCGCTGGCCGGCTGCGGCGGCGGTACCCATGCCCAGCGCCCCGCCCAGCGCCAAGTTCAGCAGCTCCAGCGGAAGGATGACGGTGACGGCGGCCAGGCCGAGCGGCCCCAGGCCGTTGCCGATGATGAGGCCCTCCAGCACCACCATCACCATCTGCGCCAGCATGCCGGCGAACGTGATGGCGGCGTAGCGGGCGAACAGCGGCTTGATGGGAGCGGTGCCCAGCTCGCGTTCGGTGGGTTCGGGTTCGATGAGCAGCTCGTCCATTACCGTCGGCCTCCTTGAGCCTGGTGGCGGTTTTCGTCGTGACGACCTTATCGCGAAGCCGACGCGAGCGGGGGATTATACCGGTCGCGTTTCGAGAGGGCACGGGATTATATGGGATTAGCGCGCCATGCTGGACGCAGCGGAACAAAAATCCGCGACGTGCGGACACTGGTTTTCGTCGCCGTCCTTCACGGATTTAAACGGTTCGAAAAGTGCCTGGTCAGGATCATGGGTTTGTTGCGGCGCGCGGCTAAGGGCTCCGATGGGCGTCCTGAAGGTGTTTGCCAAGGGTCTCGAAATCCGCACGTCGGGGGTTTTGTCTGCAACGGGCCGATTCTGCTGCGGTTCGCCGCGCAGTGGGTTCATGCGCAACGAACCGATAGCGGCGTGTTGACTGGGAGCGGATGCCTCAGGATGGCGAAAAAAAGATGGATGAGTCATTGACCCTGTCCCTTTGTCTCACTCTTTCCAGAAGTCGCGCGTGAGGTCCTGGCGGCTTGCGTGGTCGGTCTTCTTCAGGATGTTGTGCACGTGCGCCTTCACGGTTCCCAGCGCCAGCTGCAGCTCGCTCGCGATGTTCTGATTGTCCTTGCCCTGCAGCACGAGGGCGAGGATCTCCCGCTCGCGTGCGGTCATGCCGTGGCGTTCGCAGTACGCGGGCAGCAGGTCGTCGATCTGCCGTCGCACCTCGGGGTTCTCGGATGCGGGCGGCTCCTTGAACCGCAGCCGCAACGTGGCTCCGGCTTCGCGCAGGCTGAAGAACGCGAACGCCAGCATGAGGAGTTCTCGGAGAAGTTGCGCTCGGATATGTAGAGGGGCAGCATAGAGACCGACGTGGGGTCCCACACTAGCATCATGAACGTGTCTTCCAGGATGATGCACATGGTCAGCACCAACGTGATCAGGAACAAAGGCTCGTGACGGCGCAGTCTCGTCTTCTCGATCTCGCTTTTGGTGGTGCGGTAGCGCATGAGCACGTAGCCGAGGCACCACAGCAGGAACACCTGGCGCATGCTGTAGAACAGCCATTGCTTGTACTGCCCTTCGGGCAGGGCGACGATCACGACGGTGCTGAGCACGACGAAGCCCACGGCTGGAGCGATGCGCATCGACATCCGTTTCTCGCCGAGGAAATCCAAGGCGATCAGCCACAGGGCTTCCAAGATGCCGAGGGCGAAGAATATCCTCAGGGCCGGCTGGTCGATGGCGTAGAACACTTCGAGGGGGAACACGGTGTTCTGTCCGAGGTATTCGTTCTGGAAAATGAGCGCCAGATCGAGGAAGTAGAACAGGAAGAACGCCACCATGTACAGATGGCTTCGTTTACGGCAGACGAAGTACGCGGAAAGGGAGATCGTTCCCGCCGCGATACAGACGAGCATGACGAGGATCGTGTAGAAGTAGAAGGCGATCTCCAAGGTTTAGTCCCCCTCGCTTTCCCGTTTGCGGGTCGGCCGTTCTTCATGCGGCCATTCTACCTCGTGGGTTTAGCGAGTCGTATCGGGGTTGTAGAGCTTTTGTAAACTGAGACTATAGTGCCTGTTCAGAGGATGGGTTACGGGGGATTATTTCGGTTATAGATTTCTTTTCGTGAAAATAATCTTCATTATTCCTTCACAACGCGGGGTGCCGGTCGCATAGTGGGCGCCAAGAGATGCGGCTGCCGACGGCATGTCGCGGACCACCGATTCCATAGGAGGAACCATGGCAGTGAAGGACTACATCGACACCAACGACTTCACCAAGGAAGAGCTGCTCGACATGATCGAGCTGGCGCAGTCCATGAAGGCTATGATCAAGGAGGGCGGCCGCTACCCGCTGATCCTCAAGAACCAGACGCTCGGCATGATCTTCCAGCAGGTGTCCACCCGCACCCGCATCTCCTTCGAGACGGCCATGACCGACCTGGGCGGCCATGCGCAGTTCTTCGGCCCGGGCACCATCCAGCTGGGCGGCCACGAGACCCTCGAGGACACCGCCCGCGTCATGGGCTCGCTCGTCGACATCCTCATGGCCCGCGTGAACCGCCATCCCGACGTGGTGAACCTGGCGAAGTACTCCGCCGCGCCGGTCATCAACGGCATGTCCGACTTCAACCACCCCACGCAGGAGCTGGGCGACCTCTTGACCATGATCGAGAACCTGCCCGAGGGCAAGAAGATCGAGGACTGCAAGCTCGCCTTCATCGGCGACGCCACGCAGGTGTGCGTCTCCCTCATGTTCATCGCCTCGAAGATGGGCATGGACTTCGTGCACTTCGGCCCCAAGGGCAAGCAGGTGACCGACGGCGGCCTCGTGGTCGACTCCGACGTGGACATCATGGCCATCGCCGAGGAGAACTGCAAGGTGTCCGGCGGCACCGTCACCGTGTCCGACGACATCGAGTGCATCAAGGGCGCCGACTTCGTCTACACCGACGTGTGGTACGGCCTGTACGACGAGGAAGAGGGCGGCGAGAGCTACATGGACGTCTTCTATCCCAAGTACCAGGTGACCATGGAGATGATGGACTTCGCCGGCCCGGACTCCAAGTTCATGCACTGCCTGCCGGCCACCCGCGGCGAGGAAGTGACCGACGAGGTCATGGACCATCCCGAGCGCAGCCTGTGCTGGGTCGAGGCCGAGAACCGCAAGCACTCCATCCGTGCCATCCTGGCCTACCTCTGCCCGAAGACGAAGGAGGACGCCGCCGTCGCCGACGCCGCCGAGGCTCGCATGAACGCGGTGCTCAACAAGATCGCCTAGTTGGGGATTGCGCATCCTGGAGGGGGACGGCCTTCTCCAGGATGCCTGCACTGATCGAACGCTCCACCGGGCCGGGCCCGCGACGTTAGCTGACGCGGCCCGGTGGGGCTGAACCCCTGAAAGGGGACAACCAATGGGTAATAAAGTCAAGAAGTTCTCATTCATCAGCGTTATTCTGTCCGTCATCTGCGTGGTGTTCGTGGCCGAGGCCGCCGCACCCGCCGCCGCTATCGGCAACCAGCAGTTCTTCTGGTGGATCTTCCTCATCATCACGTTCCTTCTGCCTTACGGCATGGTCGTCGCCGAGCTGGGAACCACCTACGATTCCGACGGCGGCCTGTACGACTGGATCCGCGAGGCGTTCGGCGACCGCTGGGGCAGCCGCGTGGCGTGGTACTACTGGATCAACTTCCCGCTGTGGATCGCCTCTCTGGCCACGCTGTTCCCCGACATCCTGGGGATGGTGTTCGGCGTGGAGTTCGAGCTGGCTCCCGTGCTGCTCATCGAGCTGGCGTTCGTGTGGATCGTCGTGTTCATGAGCTTCTCGAAGGTGTCGGACTCCGCTTGGATCCTCAACGGAGGCGCCGTCCTCAAGGTGCTCATCGCGGTGTCCGTGGGCGGCCTCGGCATCTGGTACGCCGTGAACAACGGCTTCGCCAGCGACATGTCGCCGGCCACGTTCATGCCCGACCTCACCAACACCAACGCGCTGACGTACTTGTCCATCATCCTGTTCAACTTCATGGGCTTCGAGGTCATCTGCACCTTCGCCGGCGCCATGAAGAACCCCTCGAAGGACATCCCCAAGGCCATCGTGCTGGGCGGCCTGGCCATCGGCGCCATCTACCTGTTCTGCTCGTTCGGCATCGGCGCGGCCATCCCGGCCGACCAGATCGACCCGGACTTCGGCATGATCTACGCCGTGATGACCATGGTGGGCGAGGCGTCTCCCATCTTCATGCTCATCTGCATCATCTTCCTGGTCACCCTGTTCGCGAACATGGCCTCCTGGTCGTTCGGCGTGAACTTCGTGGCCGACTACGCCGCCAAGCACGGCAACATGCCGAAGGTGTTCTCGCATGAGAACGCGAAGACCGAGATGCCCACCGGCGCGGCTATCGTCAACGGCGTGGTGGCTTCGCTGGCCCTCATGCTGCAGCTGATCCCGATCCCGGCCATCTCCGAGGGCATCTTCTGGATGCTGTTCTCGATGAACGTCGTGTTCCTGCTGATCAGCTACATCCCGATGTTCCCGGCGTTTTTGAAGATGCGCAAGGTGGACCCGAACCGCAAGCGCGTGTTCACGTTCCCCTTCAAGGGCAAGCTCATGTACGTGATGCTGGCCATTCCCGCCATCGAGCTGGTGCTGGCCATCATCGCCACCATCGTGCCGCTGAACGGCTCGGAGGAAGAGCTTTCGAAGATCCCCATGCTCGTCGGCGTCATCGTGTTCGTGGTGCTGGGCGAAGTGGTGCGCATCTGGTCGAAGCGCGGCCGCACGGAAGAGTACAAGGGCCTGACGCCCGCCTTGGCCGCCGAGCGCTTGGCTGAGGAAGCCGCCGAAGAGGCCGCCGACGAGGCCGAGGCCCCCGAGGCGAAGGGCGACGCGGAGGCCGAGCCCGTACCGGTGGCGTAGCAACCGACGCAACCGCAAGCAACGCTTGAAAGCAAGTACTGCAAACCAAAACAGAAAGGTGTGCATTATGAAGACGATTCACGAGAGCGTTTCCACCCCGAAGGCCGACGGCTACCGCATGCCCGGCGAGTTCGAACCGCAGACCCGCATCTGGATGGCGTGGCCGCACCGCACCGACACGTGGGCCTGGGGCGCGAAGCCGGCTCAGAAGCAGTACGCCGACGTGGCGCGCGCTATCGCCCAGTTCGAGCCCGTCACCATGTGCGTGAACCAGGCGGACTACGCCAACGCCAAGGCCGTGTTCGAGGACGACGAGAACGTCACCGTCATCGAGATGACCACCGACGACGCGTGGGTGCGCGACACCGGCGCCACCTGGGTGGTCAACGACGAGGGCGACAAGCGCGCCGTGCATTGGCACTTCAACGCCTACGGCGGCTTCGAGAACGGCCTGTACTTCCCGTGGGACAAAGACGAGCAGATCGCCCTCAAGATGGCCGAGATGAGCGGCTGCCGTCGCTACCGTCCCGAGAGCTTCATCCTCGAGGGCGGCTCCATCCACGTGGACGGCGAGGGTACGGTCATCACCACCGACATGTGCCTGCTCGATCCCGGCCGCAACGCGTCCGTCACCGATTACGAGCCCTGGTCCGAAGAGCTGCGCGCATACTGCGACGAGCAGCTGAAGAAGTACCTGGGCGTGGAGAAGGTCATCTGGGTCAAGGACGGCATCGACCCCGAGGAGACGAACGGCCACATCGACGACGTCGCCCAGATCGTCGCTCCCGGCAAGGTGCTGTGCATCTGGTCCGACGACCCGGACTACCCGTTCTACAACGAGTGTCATGCCGCTTACGAGACGCTGTCCAACGCCGTGGACGCCAAGGGCCGCAAGCTCGAGGTGACCAAGCTCTGCATGCCCGTGAAGCCGCTGTACATGGACCAGGCGTCCTGCGACTCCATCGACACCGAGGAGTACGCCGAGCCGCGCGTGGCCGACGAGCCGCTGATCGCGTCGTACATGAACTTCCTCATCGTCAACGGCGGCGTCATCGTGCCGCAGTACGGCGACGAGAACGACGAGCTGGCCGTGCAGCAGATCCAGGCCGCGTTCGACGAGGCGTGGGGCGAGGGCGTGTACAAGGCCGTGGGCGTGAAGACCGACCAGGTGGTCTTCGGCGGCGGCAACATCCACTGCATCACCCAGCAGGAGCCGGCCGGCAAGTAGGCTGTTCCGGCGACCTCGCGGCCGGCGGGGCGGACCGTCCCGCCGGCGCCGCGAGCGTTCTGCGACCGATTATCCTCTGCCTGACAGTCTCCGGCCGTGGCAACCCGGCTTTTTCGTCAAGGCATTTTCCAGAAGGCCCCGTCCGTCCTCCGGACAACCGGTGCGCACCGGCGGAGGGCGGCGGGCCACGGAGCGGTCCTTTCGCCAGGGGCCGCTCCGCTTTTTCCTCACCTCCCGTCCCTGCGGCGCGCGTCGGGCGCGCCCGAGAGAAAGAGAGCATCGCATGCCTTATCAGAAGGGTGAAGGCAAGTCCGTCGTCATCGCGCTGGGCGGCAACGCCCTGGGCAACACGCCCCAGGAGCAGCTCCAGCTGGTGAAGGACACCGCCAAGAACATCGTCGACATGGTCGAGGAGGGCACCAACGTCATCGTGTCCCACGGCAACGGCCCGCAGGTCGGCATGATCAACAACGCGTTCGCGTACGCGTCCGCCAACGACGGCAAGACGCCCGAGATGCCGTTCCCCGAGGCCGGCGCCATGAGCCAGGGCTACATCGGCTACCAGCTGTCGCAGGCCATCCTGAACGACATGAAGCTGCGCGGCATCGACCGCTCGACGGCCTGCGTCGTGACGCAGACCGTGGTGGACCCGGCCGACCCGGCGTTCCAGAACCCCACCAAGCCCGTCGGCGCCTTCCTCTCCGAGGAGGAGGCCAAGGCCAAGGCCGCCGAGACCGGCTGGACCTTCAAGGAGGACGCGGGCCGCGGCTGGCGCCAGGTCGTCGCCTCCCCGAAGCCGGTGCGCATCGTGGAGTTCGACGCGGTGAAGGACCTCATGGACGCCGGCTACATCGTGGTGTCCACGGGCGGCGGCGGGGTGCCGGTGTTCGAGAAGGAGGGCCTGTACGAGGGCGTCCCGGCGGTCATCGACAAGGACCGCTCCTCGGCCAAGCTGGCCGCCGACTTCGGTGCCGACATGCTGGTCATCCTGACGGCTGTCGAGAAGGTTTGCGTGAACTTCGGCAAGCCCGACCAGGCCGAGATCGACACGATGACCATTGCCGAGGCTGAGGAGTTCATCGCCCAGGGCCAGTTCGCCCCCGGCTCCATGCTCCCGAAGGTGGAGGCGTGCATCGAGTACGTGCGCGCGTTCCCCGAGGGCAAGGCTCTCATCACGTCGCTCGAGTGCGCCGCTGCCGGTATCGAAGGCAAGACGGGCACGGTCATCACGGCGTAAAGCTTTTTGCGTGTGAGCGGAAGGCTTCCCCCAGCTTCCGCACGATGGGCGGTGGCATGCGTTTCGGCGCATGCCACCGCAACAGGGGTACAGCGGTCTGCGGTTACGCTTCCACTGATCCGCTTGAAAATTTCTCGTTCGCCAAAATATCCGACTCGATCCTCATAATTAGGAGGGGTTGTTATGACCGAGAAAGCAAAAGAAAAGAGCAAGAAAAAGCGATCTATATCATCGTTTACCATCCTGCTGATCATCCTGATCGTGCTGGCGCTGGTCACGGTAGTGATGTCGCTGGCCGGTGTGGAAGGGGTCCAAGGCGCCACGGTCGCCAATGTGGCCACGGCTCCCGTCAAGGGCTTTACCGACGCCCTGCCTGTTTGTCTGTTCGTGTTGATCCTGGGCGGTTTCCTGGGTATCGTCACGGAAACGGGCGCGCTGGACGCCGGTATCGCAGCGCTGGTGAAGAAGCTCAAGGGCAATGAGCTCATCCTCATTCCCATTCTGATGTTCATCTTCTCCATCGGCGGTACGACGTACGGTATGTGCGAGGAAACGGTTCCGTTCTACCTGCTGCTCGCGGCCACCATGGTCGCCGCAGGCTTCGACAGCGTTGTCGGTGCCGCGGTCGTGCTGTTGGGTGCCGGTTGCGGCGTGCTCGGTTCGACGGTCAACCCGTTTGCCGTCGGTGCTGCCGTGGACTCTTTGAGCTCTTCCGGCATCGTGATCAACCAGGGCACCATCATCCTGCTGGGCGTGGTGCTGTGGCTCGTGACGCTGGCGATCTCCATCGTCTTCGTCATGCGCTACGCGAAGAAGGTCAAGGCCAACAAGGGTTCCACCATCCTGTCCTTGCAGGAACAGGAAACCATGAAGGCCGAGTTCGGCGAGGCTCAGCAGGAAGCTGAAACCGCTGAGGCGAACCCGAACGAGAAGCTTATGACGGGTCGTCAGAAGTGGACGCTCATCGTGTTCGCCCTGACGTTCGTAGTCATGATCGTCGGCTTCATCCCTTGGGGCGACTTCGGCGTCGAGGTGTTCGATGCCGGTGCGGCGACGGAAGAGGTCACCACGCAGGTTAGCGGCGACGACATCTCCGCGGCTTGGACCGACAAGAAGGTTGGTGGCGAGATTACGTTCGACGGCGATGTGACCGGCACGGTCACGGCCGAAGAAGAGATCTCCCAGGGTTGGTCCGCGTTCCTGACGGGTCTGCCGTTGGGTCAATGGTACTTCGATGAGGCTTCCACCTGGTTCCTCATCATGGCTATCATCATCGGTATCGTGGGTGGCGTGTCCGAGAGCCGTTTCGTCAAGGCATTCATCAACGGCACCGCCGATATGATGAGCGTCGTGCTGATCATCGCCATGGCTCGTTCTATCACCGTGCTTATGGGCGAGACCGGTCTCGACATGTGGATCCTGAACAACGCGGCGAACGCTCTGAACGGTTTGTCGGCGGTCATCTTCGCGCCGATGTCGTTCTTGCTGTACATCGTGCTGTCGTTCTTGATCCCGTCGTCGTCCGGCATGGCCACGGTGTCCATGCCCATCATGGGCCCGCTGGCGAACTCGCTGGGCTTCTCGACCGACGTCATGATCATGATCTTCAGCGCCGGCAACGGCCTGGTGAACCTGTTCACCCCGACGAGCGGTGCTATCATGGGCGGTTTGGCGCTGGCCAAGGTGGAATACTCCACATGGCTGAAGTTCGGCGGCAAGCTGTTCGTGGTGCTGGGCGTCGCCTGCGTGATCATCTTGACGGTTGCGATGATGGTTATCCCGGGCACCGCGTAAGCGTGCAACCCGCGGCATAGCCGCAATGAACCGACGCGTTTCGAGGATCCCCTGCTTCGGCGGGGGATCCTTTTTCGCGTGCGGGAATGAGACGGGGGGGGATGAGACAGGGGGACGGGGCTAATGCCTCATTCCCTGTCGATACGGATGCGGTATGCTTGCGGAATGAGGCACTAACCTCGTCCCCCTGTCTCATCCAGGAGTTTCTCCATCCAGATGTGCTCGACGTGCTCGTCCAGCTCGACGGGACCGTACTGCGCGTAGCCCATACGCCCGTAGAACGGCGTGACGCGGCATTGGGCGTGCAGGTGCATTTCGGTCGCGCCGGCCTCGCGCGCCAGGCGCTCGGACTCGGCCAGCAGCGCGGCCCCGAAGCCGCCGCGGCGCGCCTCGGGAAGCACGGCCAGGCGGCCGAACACCCAGCGACCCGGCTGATCGGGGCGGTCGGGATCGGGGAAGGTGCGTGCGCAGCCGACAAGGGCGTTTGCGTCGTAAAGCGTTACGTGGATGGTGCGCGGATCGTCGTCGATGTCGTCGAACTCGTCCTGGAAACCCTGTTCCTCCATGAACACGCGTGTGCGTACGATGCGCGCGTCATCGAAGTTCCCATGCTCGAATCGCAATTCCATGCCGGTCCTTTCTCTCGTCGGTTGCTGGGTCACTGTACCATATGTGCGCAACGAAACGGAGATTATCCGAGGTCGTGTGTATGTTTTCTGCATAACGGGCGTTCGAGTGAAACGCGTGGGGGCTGCGTGCCCCAAACGCTCGGGAACATGGTAGAATCGTGAGACGTGTAAACGAAAGACCCATCCGCTAAGGAAAGATGCGTACCATGCAAATTCGCGAACAACTTGAACAGCTGATCGACGCGGCCGTCGCGGCCGCGTGCGAGGACGGAACGCTCACGCTCGAGCAGGCTCCCGAGGCGGCTCTCGAGCGCCCGCGCGACGAGAGCAACGGCGACTGGGCGTCCACCGTCGCCATGCGTTCGGCAAAGCTTGCCAAGAAGAATCCTCGCGAGATCGCTCAGATCATCGTCGACCACCTGCCCGAGAACGACATGATCGCTTCCGTCGACATCGCCGCCCCCGGCTTCATCAACATTCGTCTGGCGAACGCCGTCCTGCAGGGCGTTGTGGCGGCGGCTCGCGCCGAGAAGGACGACTTCGGCAAGGGCGAGATTCCCGAGGGCGAGCGCAAGATCAACCTGGAGTACATCTCGGCGAACCCCACCGGCCCCTTGCACGTGGGCCATGGCCGCTGGGCCGCGCTGGGCGATGCCACGGCGCGCGTCATGCGCCATGCGGGCTACGACGTGTTCGAAGAGTTCTACATCAACGATGCCGGCACGCAGATGGACAACTTCGGCGAGTCGGTGGCCGTGCGCTACCAGCAGCTGCTGGGCCGCGACGTGGAGATGCCCGAGGCGTGCTATGCAGGCTCTTACGTGAAGGATATCGCGCAGACCATCATCGATGAGGACGGCGACAAGTGGCTCGATGCCGACCCGAAGGAGCGCATGGAGAACTTCCGCGAGCGCGCCTATGCCTACGAGTTGGCCGAGCAGCACCGCGTCACCGAGCGGTTCGGCACCACCTTCGGATGCTGGTTCTCCGAGCGCTCGCTGTACGTGCCCGATGAGGACGGCTTGAGCGCGGTGGACCGCAGCCTCAAGGCCATGGACGAGAAGGGCTACATCTACGTCGAGGACGGCGCCACCTGGTTCAGGTCCAGCGCGTTCGACGACGAGAAGGATCGCGTGCTCATCAAGGCCAACGGCGAGATGACGTACTTCATGAGCGACGTGGCGTACCACTACAACAAGATGGAGCGCGGCTTCGACCACCTCATCAACATCTGGGGCGCCGACCACCACGGCTACATCGCCCGCTGCGAGGCCATGCTGGCCGCGTGGGGCTGGCCCGGCGCGCTCGAGATCATGCTCGGCCAGCTGGTGAACCTGTTCCGCGACGGCGAGGCCGTGCGCATGTCGAAGCGCACGGGCGAGATGATCACGTTCGAGGAGCTCATCGACGAGGTGGGCGTGGACGCCACCCGCTACCTCATGCTGGCGAAGTCCTCCGACCAGCCCATCGACTTCGACATCGAGGTGGCGAAGAAGAAGGACGCGTCGAACCCGGTGTACTACGTGCAGTACGCGCACGCGCGCATCTGCTCGATCCTGCGCAAGGCGGCCGACCCGGCCGATGCCGAAGCGGCCGCGAACGGCGACATGTCGATGGACGAGCTGGCCTCGAAGGTGATCCCGGCGAACGTGGACCTCTCGCCGCTCACGCACGAGTCCGAGCTGGCGCTGATGCGCAAGATGGACGACTTCGGCCCGCTCGTGGCTCAGGCGGCTCGCGACCGCGCGGCGTTCCGTTTGACGCACTACGCTCAGGATCTGGCCTCGCTGTTCCATTCGTTCTACACGAACTGCCACGTCATCGGCGAGGAGGAGGCTGTGACGAACGCGCGTCTTGCCCTCGTGGACGCCACGCGCATCGTGCTGGCCAAGACGCTGGACCTGCTGGGCGTTTCCGCTCCGGCCAAGATGTAGGTTTCGTTCGAAGGAAGGCCGCCCGATGGGCGGCCTTTTTTATACGTTGTCCTCCAGGTCGACCTGCATCAGGGCGACATTCTCGCGCAGGCGCTTGTACGAGGATCGGCACAGGTCGCCGTCTTCGTAGCGCGCTTGGATCTGCTCGAGCTCGAGGCGCAAGCCGTAGCGTTCGATGTCTTGGGCCTTGCTTGCCGTGTTCGTGAGGGCGGTGATGGACGGGTTGGCATTGCGCAAGGCCGTGATGGAACGCTGGTATTCCAGCAAGAGCGTGCTGACGTCCTCGGCCGGTTCGTCCGATTCGGGGGAGGCCAGCTTCTGCTGCAGGCGCTCCACCACGTGCTCGGCGCATTGCATCTGCAGATCGCGGATGGCCTGCACGCGTTCCGTGACGTTGATGCCGGGCAGTCCGGCGACGATGCGGTGCCATCCCGAGCGCGCTATGGCTCGCAGGCGCAGCATGAAGTTCTGAGCCGACCAGCGGCCTCGATGATGCTTCAGCATGTTCTCGATGCGGGCGAGGCGGCTGAGGTACTGGTAGCCGATGATGGGGTAGATCTCCTCGTCGTCGATGAGCTTGAGCGCGAGCTCCTGCTCCCAGCGCACCGCTTGCAGGCGCAGGGCCGTGTTCGGCTCGTCCTCGATGTCGTTGCGGCTTTTGATGCGCGCGATGCGGTCGTTGTAGGAGCGGATCACCATCTGCGTGGCCGCACGGTTCTCGGCGGTCTGGCGCGCGGCCAAGTCCTCGATGACGGTGCGCAGTATCTCGATGCTCACCTCGGTCTCGTCGCAGCGCAGGTCCTCGTCGGTGGGCGGCTTCTTCGGTGCCAGCAGGGGCACGACGAACGTGGCCAGAAGCAGGGTTACTACGATCACGCCGCAGGCCATGAATATCATGAGGTCGCGCTGCGGCACCGCGTAGGATATGGTGAACGCCACGGCCAGCGTGATGGCTCCTTTCGGGCCGCCCAGGGTCATGACGGCAGCCGTGCGCACGTTCTCCAACCCGAACGGGCGATCTGCGCGTTCGGCGCGGCTGTGCACCCATTCCATGGCCATCACCCAAACGAATCGTGCGAAGATCACGATGAAGGCGAGACCCAGCACGTACGCGATGAGCTTGTCGTTCGAAACGGCCGTGCTTTCCCATGTTCCTTGAAAGGCGAGCGGCAGCTGCGTGCCCAGCAACACGAACACCACGCCGTTGAGCGCGAAGGACAGCACCCGCCAGACGCTTGTCGAGACGATGTTCATGCGCGAGATGGACGGCCCGATGATGCGCGGCGAGATGACGTTCACGAGACCTGCCGCCACCACGGCCAGGATGCCGCTCGTGTGCAGCGCGTTGGCCACAAGGTACACGATGAACGGCGTGAACACCTCGAACAACACGTGGAAGGTCGTGTTCTCCAGGCCCCACGAGCGAACCTTGCGCACTAGGAAGTTGCCCAGGTAGCCCAGGGCGATGCCCATGAGGATACCGCCGAAGAAGCTGAACAGGAAGTCGGCTGTGGCGTCGACGAGGGAGAACGTGCCGGTGACGGCGGCTGCGATGGCGAATTGGAACGCCACGATGCCCGAGGCGTCGTTGATGAGCGACTCGCCTTCGAGAATGCTCTTGGAACGTGAGGAGATGCTCGTTTCCTTGGAAAGCGACGCTACCGCCACGGCATCGGTCGGGCCGAGCGCCGCGCCCAGCGCGAAAGCGGCGAACAAGCTGATGGACGGCACGAGCCAGTGGACGGCGAACCCCACGACGAGCGCCGTGGCAAGCACCAGTCCGATGGCCAGCGACAGCACGGGCTTGCGGTTGCGCCACAGCGATGCCTTGTCGATGTTCTTGGCCTCGTCGTAGAGCAAAGGAGCGATGAACAGCACGAGGAACAGCTTGTCATCGAGTTCGATCTTGATTTGCGAGGAAGCGAGAAGCGCGATGCCGAGGCCAAGCAGGATCTGTATGAGGGGCGAGGAGATCTTGGGCACCAGCTGGTCGATGACCGACGAGACGAGGACGGCCGCCAGCAAGAGCAGGGCGAGCATGAGCGCTTCCAAGGGCTCCTCCATTCGTTGGGATGGGATCAACCCTTTTATTGTAACCGAGCCGGTCGCATCCGCTCGGCTTTGCGCACGAAATGAGCGGAAGGCGTTATTTGGGCCGCCCGCCCGCTACGGCGATGCTCGCTTTGATGTAGAGCGTGTAGGCGACAGCCGCCGTGGAAGCCAGCACCAGATCCCGCTCGAAATCCCCCTCATTTTCTCCGCTCATCAGGCCTTTCGGGCTGGTTGGAAGGGCTGCAAACAACGCTCGCAGCGCGGCTTCGAACGCATCGCAGTAGTAGTCGTAGGCCACGCGCGTGTCGAAGCTGGCGATTTGCATGCGGATGAGCCGGTCGATTTCCGCTATGGAGAACGTCTGCTTAAGGGTGCAGATGACGATGAGGTATGCGATGTGGGAGCGCGTGTACTTCTTGCCTGCGGCCGATGCCAGCACGCCCTGCTTCACGTAGTTGTTCACCATGGAACGCGTGATGATCTTCTCGCCGGGCTGGTACAGCGGAGCCAGCGTGTCTTCGAGAAAACCCACCAGTTGGTCCATGTACAGGTCGATGGAGGGTATCTCGTCGTAGCGAGGGAGGTGCAGGGAGACGAGATGCTCGGCATAGGTCGATGTGCTGACGGATGCGTCGTTCATGAAGGAGCCTTTCGCGCGCGTGCGGAGGAAACAAAACGAGCATAGCAAGGCGACCGTTTGGAGTCAATCTTTAGAACTGCTTGACATAGTACGTTTCAACCAATAATCTAGTTATTGATACTAGATAGTAACCCGGGCGATGCCCGGACGAACGAAAGCAGGTCGCATGGACACCTCTCGCATCGCTCTCGTCATCGACTCGTGCACCGACGTGCCGCCGGCGGACGTCGAGCGGTACGGCATGTACGTCGTGCCGTTGCAGGTGAACTACGAACGCGAGAGCTTTCTCGATAAAGTGACCATCACGCCGCAACAGGTATACGACCGCTTCTCCGAGGAGATCCCCACTACGTCCACGCCGACTCCTGCGATTGCGCGCGAGGTGCTGCAGCGCGTCGTGGACGACGGTTACGAGCAGGCCGTCATCGTCACTATCTCGAGCGGCCTGTCGGCCACATGCGAGCTCATGCGATCGATCACCGTCGGGATGCCCGAGCTGGACTGCTGCATCGTGGACACGAAGAACATCGGCATGGGCGCGGGCTTGGTCGCGCTTGCGGTGGCGCGCAGGCTGGCCGACGGCGCCACGCTCGACGACCTGCGACGCGACAGCGAGCGCATCGTGGAGAGCACGAAGGTGTTCTTCTGCGTGGACACGCTGGAATACCTGCATAAGGGCGGCCGCATAGGCAACGTGACGTACGCGGTGGGCAGTCTGCTGGACATGCGCCCGGTGATCACCTGCAACGAGAAGGGCGTGTACTGCACCGTGGCGAAGGCCAAGGGTCGCCGTCAATCGCTGAAGAAGGCCATGCGCTGCGCCGAGGAGGCAGCGGCGCGGTATCCGCGTTGCACGATGGCCGTGGTGAACGGCGATGCCGCTGCGGAGGCGGCCGAAGTAAAGCACGAGCTGGAGCAGCGCGTGCACAACGTGGACGCCTGGTACGAAGGGCAGATCAGCCCCGTGCTCGTGGTGCATACCGGCCCCGGCCTCATCGGCATCGGCGTCTGCGGAGCGTAAACCCTTCCGTCGCTACGCCAGCGGGAGGGCGAGGGTCACGGAGAAGCCTTCGCCCGGCGCGCCGTCGAGGGAGAGCGATCCCTCGTGCGCGCGGGCGATGCGGTCGACCAGAACGAGCCCCAGGCCGTGATCGCGGTTGAACGACCCAGCCGCGCTGCGCGCCGTGCGCGAGCGCGCGAGGCGCGCTTCGAGCGCGGCGAGGTCGGCAGCCGCGATTCCAGCACCGTCGTCGCTCACGCGGATCGTGCAGTACGCGTTGTCTCGCAGCGCCAGTTCGACGCTGATCGTGCATCCCTGCTCGTTGTGCAGCCGCGCGTTGGAGATGGCGTTCTCCACCGCGCGCGTGAGCAGCCTCTCGTCCCCCAGCACCACCGCGTTCAGCGCGTCCTCTGCGATGTCGAGCTCGATAGGATGCGCTTCGTCCAGCCCGCTGTTCGCATGCGCGGCCGCCACGGTGCGCAGCAGGCGCGCCGCATGCACGCGTTCCAGGCGCATCGGCTGCATGTCGTAGTCCAGCTGCGAGGCGGTGTTGAGATCGGTGACGAGGTCCTTGATCTTGAGCCCCTGCGCTCTGATGACCCGCGCGCTTGCGCGCGCCTCTTCGGCTGCGCCCTCGTCCTGCACGAGCGCGTCGGCGTAGCCGAGAATCATCGACAGCGGCGTGCGGATGTCGTGGGAGATGCCGCGAATCCAGCTTGCGCGCGCGGCGTCCTTCTGCTCGATGACGGCGCTCGTCTCGGTGATCTGGTCGCCGATGTCGCGCAGATCCCCTTTGAGGTGCAGCTCGGCCGCGCGCCCGTCAGACAGCGCGTCGAGCGCTTCGGCGATGGGAGCCACGGCGTTTTGCGTCCGGCGACGCGACACCGCGTAGATGGTGTACAAGATCCCGAGGTCGACTGCGAATATCAGCAGCACGTACAGCGGGAAGTTGCGCACGGTCGACGCGGGGTAGGTGAGCGTCATCGTCCAGAACTCGTTCTTCGGGAAACCCACGACCAGCAGGCCGTCGTCCCGATCCCAGAAAAACGCCGGATAGTCGGCGACGGCCGCATAATGCGCTGCCATCGCCACGTCGTTCACGCTGAACCGGTCGGGCACGTCCTCCGGCTTGTCCTGCGACCAGGCCACCGCGCCGTCCGTCCCGATGACGAGCGCCCAGGCGTCCTGCTGGCTGAGCGCCTCCAGGCCGTTCTCCCCAAGCGTCCATGAGCCGTCGGCATCCTGCTCGAGAGCTTGGTCGACTGCGCGCGTCGTGGACGCGGGCGTGCCGTCGTTGAAGTTCGAGTTCGATTCCCGGTAGGCGATGACGGCGTACAGGAAGAAGTCGATGACCACGATGAGCAGCGCCAGCGCCACGAACAGCAGCAGCTGCTTGGTGAAGAAGCGCGCGAAGCCCGCCGGTCGCCTTGTGCGACGGTCTCGAGCAGATGTGCGAGGGGCGCGGCCCATGAGCTAGCCGCGCTCGACCAGCTTGTAGCCCAGTCCGCGCGCCGTGACGAGCGAAACCGGCGCCGACGGGTCTGCCTCGATCTTCTCGCGCAGGCGACGGATGTGCGCCATGAGCGAGTTCTCGTAGCCGAACGACGTGCCCCAGCACGCCTCGCACAGGGAATCGATGGTGACGATGCGCCCGGCGTTGCGCGCGAGTACGCTCAGGATCTCGTGTTCTTTGGCGGTGAGCGGCACCGTCTGCCCGTCGGCGCGCTCCACCTCGGCGGTGGCGAAGTTCACGCGGCTCGCAGCCAGCTCCAACAGCGGGTTCTCGGCGGCATAGCAGCGGCGCAGCACGGCGGCGATGCGCAGCACCAGCTCTTGGGGCAGAAACGGCTTCGCGATGTAATCGTCGGCGCCCAACGTGAGTCCCGACACGCGATCGAAAGGCTCGTCTTTCGCCGTGAGGAACAGCGCGGGCGTCGAGGTGTGCGCGGGCAGCTGACGGATGCGTCCGAGCAGCTCGAAGCCGTCCATGCCGGGCATCATCACGTCGAGCACGAACAGCTGGTACGCGTGCTCGGGGGAGGCGCTGCGCGCCGCGATCGAGGAGAGCGCTTCGGCGCTGGAATTCGCGATGTCGACGGAGGCGAACCCCGCGCCGTGCAAGATGGTGGCCACCATGTCGGCCAGCTCGCGCTCGTCGTCCACCAGCAGGATGCGCTTGCCGCGCAAGTGCGTCTCCACCATGCCGAATGCGCCGGTCATCGTCGAACCCCTTTCTCTTTCGTGCTTGCCAGTATGACACATGCGGCCGAGCGCGGTAATCCGCTTCTTCGTATCGTAAGGCAGCCGCAAGGTGCGGTAAGGAAGCCGCAAGGCGTGCTGCAAGGCGCTGTAAGGAGCGGCTCGTAACCTGGGAGCAGGAGCAAAACGAGAAGAAGGAGCTGAATATGGATGCAAGGGACGTCGGCGCGTCGACGGTGGTGGAGGTGCGCGCTCTCAGCAAGCGCTACGGCGCCGAGGGGCGCAAGCACGACGGCAGCGTGACGCAGGCGCTCGACCGCGTGAGCTTCGCGGTGGCGTGCGGCGAGTTCACCGGCATCATGGGGCCCAGCGGGTCGGGCAAGTCGACGCTGCTGAACTGCCTGGCCACCATCGACAAGCCGTCGAGCGGCACCATCGTCGTCGGCGGGCGCGACGTGACCGCGCTCGCGGGCAAGGAGCTGGCGAAGTTCCGGCGCGAGGACCTGGGCTTCATCTTCCAGGACTCGAACCTGCTGGACACGCTCACGGCGTACGAGAACATCGCGCTGGCGCTGACCATCCAGAAAACGCCCGTGCGCGAGATCGACCCGCGCGTGCGTGAGGCGGCGCGCACGCTGGGCATCGAGGACGTGCTGCAGAAGTACCCCTACCAGATGTCCGGCGGCCAGAAGCAGCGCGTGGCCGCGGCGCGCGCCACGGTGACCCGCCCGCATCTTGTGCTGGCCGACGAGCCCACCGGCGCGCTCGATTCGAAATCGGCGCGCCAGCTGCTCGAATCGCTTGCGCACCTCAACGAGCGGGGATCCACCATCCTCATGGTCACGCACGACTCGTTCTCGGCCAGCTACTGCAACCGCATCGTGTTCATCAAGGATGGCGGCCTGTACGGCGAGCTGCGCCGTAACGGCACGGAGCGTTCGGCGTTCTACCGCCGCATCGTGGACGTGGTCTCCAGCATGGGCGGCGCGGGCGAGGACGATGCCGCGGACGAGGTGACGCGCCATGCTTGCTAGGCTCGCGCTCGGCAATGTGCGCAAGTCGCTGGCGGACTTCGGCATCTACTTCCTCACGGTCATGCTGGGCGTGGCGGTGTTCTACGCGTTCAACTCCATGACGGCCCAGCAGGGCGTGCTCGCGTTCTCCGAGACGCAAAGCAAGATGTTCGATCTGCTGGGCATGGTCATCGGCGGCGTGTCGGTGTTCATTGCGTTCGTGCTCGTGTTCCTCGTGGTGTACGCGAACAGTTTCCTCATCAAGCGGCGCAAGCGCGAGTTCGGGGTGTACCTCGCCTTGGGCATGAGCACGGGCGACGTGGTGAAGATCGTGGCGCTGGAATCGCTGATCGCTGGCGCGGCCTCGCTTGCGGCGGGGCTCGTCGTGGGCATCGGGCTGTCGCAGCTTCTCTTGCAGCTGACGAGCGCGCTGTTCCAGGCCGACGTGGCCGAGGCGGGCGGGTTCGCGTTCGTGTTCTCGGCCGACGCGTTGGCGAAGACCGTCATCGTGTTCGCGGCCATCTTCCTGACGGCCGCGCTGTTGAACGCGCGCACGGTGGCGCGGGCGAAGCTTATCGACCTTCTGCACGCGCAGCGTAAGAACGAGGAGATGCGGCTGACCAGCTTGCCGCTGTCGCTCGCGCTGTTCGCGGCGTCGCTCGTGCTGATAGGCGTGTCGTACAAGCTGCTCATCGACAACGGGCTGATGGAGCCCTCGCCCGAATTCGCGGCGGCCACGTTGCTCGTGTGCGCAGGCACGGTGCTGTTCTTCTACGCGCTGTCGGGCTTCCTGTTGAAGCTGGTGCAGCTGATCAAGCCGCTGTACCTGCGCGGGCTCAACATGTTCGCGCTGCGGCAGCTGAACGCGAAGGTGAACACCGCGTTCGCGTCGCTGTCGGTGGTGTGCCTCGTGCTGTTCCTGGCCATCACCAGCGTGTGCGGCGGCATCGGCATCCGCAACGCCATCGACGGTTCGCTGGACAAGAGCACGGGATACAGCGCCAGCGTGTCCACGTCGTTCGGCTCGTACGATGCCGAGGCGGGCTATCAGCCTGCCGAACTGGGTGAATTCGGGGCCTTCGCCGAGCGGCAGGGCTACGATATGGCCGCGGGGCTGCGCGCGAGCGTGGCGGCGGTGGGCGCAGGCGACTTCGACGCGGCGGTTTCCGGCGTGGCGCAGGTCGACCTTCTGGTCGATCCTGCCGACGGCCTGGTGATGGACGACGTGGAGCGCGCGAGCGGCCTTGTGCTGGCTGACTACGCCGGCGCGTCCGTCAACAGCGGCTACGGTGCCTACCCCGTGTACTTGGCGAAGCTTTCGCAGGTGAACGCGGCGCTCGAACTGGCAGGCCGTCCGGGGGTCGAGCTGGGAGCGGGGGAGTGCGCCGTCTTCAGCGACTCCGACATCACGAGCGGGTTCTACCGTGATGCGGTGGAGCGCGGCACCGAGCTGTCCGTGGGCGGCCGCGCGCTGCGCGTGGCCGAGTTCCGGGGCGACAGTCTGCAGACCACCCCGTTTCCTCTGAACACGGGCACGCTCGTGGTGCCCGACGAGGCGGTGCCGGCAGGATCGGCGATCCTCCAGTCCGTCCTCGACGTGCAGTGCGCAAGCGACGAGGACGAAGCCGCGTTCGGTGCGATGATGGACGCCGTGGCGGACACCGACAACCCCGACACCTGGCCGATCACGCTGTCCATGACGCGCGCCGAGGTGATCGACCAGAGCATCAGCCTGTCCACCATTGTGGCGTACCTGGCCATCTACCTGGGCTTCGTGCTGGTCATCGCCTGTGCGGCCATACTCGCCATCCAGCAGCTGTCCGACGCTTCCGATAACGCGCAGCGCTACGGGCTGCTGCGAAAGCTGGGGGCTCCCGAGGGCATGATCAGCGGCGCGCTGTTCGTTCAGGTGCTCGTGTACTTCCTGTTCCCGCTGCTGCTGGCCGTCGCGCACGCCGCGTGCGCGCTCGTGGTGGTCACCGACGTCGTGGCCGTGTTCGGGCACCTCGACATCACGTCGATGGCGTTGGCCTGCGCCGGCGCGTTCCTGGCGGTGTACGGCGCCTACTTCGCGGTGACGTACGTCGGCGCCCGGAAGCTCGTGCGCGAATAGGGGGGGGAGCGAAGGAGCCCCCGCAGGCCGAGTCTGCGGGGGCTCCGCGATGAAGCGGCAGGACAGCTAGATCTGCCCGCCGAGGGAGAAGGCCTGGGAGAACGGGCTGCCGTCGTCGGCCGGCACGAGCACCAGGTTTTCGCTCTCCAGGACGTACGTGGGCAGGACGCGCACCACGGTCAGCTGCACTGTGCCGCCCGGCGCGATGACGACGTGCTGGGGGTCGTCGGAGGGCACGGTGTCGCCCGTTGCCTCGAAGTCAAGATCGTAACCCGTCCGCACCATGTCGAGCGTTCCGTCATCGTTGCGCAGGGCGAAATCGTAGAGCACGGGCGTCCAAACGGGGACGGCCGTATCTTCAAGGTTGCGCAGCGTCACCGTCGTGGACGCGTAACGGTAGCCGTCGCTCGTAAGCGTGCCGTCGTCGTTGTAGCCGTAGCCCCACACCTCGCGCGAGCATTTGTCCATGTAGCGCGCGTTGCCCAGCCATCCGTCCACGACAAAGAGGCAGTCGTCGAGCGCCTTTCCGCCCGGAAGAGTGTCGGAGAGCGAGATGGAAGGGGAGCTCATGGCCAAGCGCGCGATCGGTCGTTGCGGGCTTTCGGAGTCCGGGCGAGAGGAGCTGGGGCTCTCGTATCCGAAGTCGAACGCGACTTCGCCGTCGGACGGTGTGAGCGCGTTTTCGGGCAGGGTCGCGTCGACGCGCGCGCCGTTCTCCTCGACGGTTGCCCGCCAGGTATCGTCCTGGCGCTCGATGGTCGACGCGGGCAGCACTTCGTCGGCGCGGTCGTTCGCGTCGTCGAGCGGGAAGGGGAACGGGCCGCTTCCCGCTTTCACCACGATGCCGTAGAGCGATTTCGCTGCCGAGGGGGCTTCGGCGTCGTCTGCGGCGAGACGGGTGGTCAGGCGGGGGGTGCCGTCGACCATTTCGGTCTCGAAGTTGGCCGCGTGCAGCTCGATGGCCTGGGTGGACGTGCGCCCGTCCTCGAACGTCACGGTGACGGTGAGCGTCTGCCCTTCGAACAGGTCGATGACGGGGGATTGCAGGTCGCCCATGATGTTTTCAGGAGGCTCGCCCTCGTTCGTCCAGAGGCCGAAACTCGTCGTGCCGTCCGCGATGCCGGGGTCGTCGCTTGCGGAGACGTCGATGGTGGAACCCATGAGCTTCGCGAGGCTCAGCTTGCTCTCTCCGTTCCGCATGGAGCTTCCGACGAAATCGTAGCCGCCGTAGTACTCGCCGGTACCGCGCGCCGTGGGCTTCCAGCTTGCCAGCTCGCCCATGCGCGGGTCGTCGGGGTCGGTCGGTCCGTCTTCGAACGTCACGCGGTACAGGGCCCCGCCCGTCAGGTTCGCCTGCACGCGGGAGATGCCCTCGCCCTCAACGTGGAAGAGGCAGCCGGTGAAGAAGCCGCTCACTTTGTAGTCGTCGCCTCCTGAGAAGCGGTAGCCCAAGTCGCGGTCGAACGCAACGGTGCCCCCCTCGCCGGGCGCGAGCGGCGCGCTGCCGTCGGAGGCGTAGGCGCGCACGGCGAAGCCGCTTGCCTGTTGGGCGTCGCTCAGGGAGATGGCCGTATGGCCGTCCGCGTCCATCGCGCCCATGACCATGGGCACGCCGCCGGCGACGATGGCCGCGGCGACGAGGCAGGCTGCGGCGGGCAGACCCCAGCGACGCGCAACTGCGACGCCGCCGCTGCGCGATCCGGCGCGCCGATGTGGGCGCTTGGCTGACGCGGGCGCGACCGGCTGAGCGGAGGAGGCGAAGCGGTCGGCTGCCCGCTCGGCGGCGGCCAGCGTGCGTTCTTTGAGATCGGACGACGCGCGCACCTGGTGCTGCATGCGCTCGTACTCCTTGCGGAAATCGTTTTCGTTCATGAGTGCGCTCCTAGATTGATCTTGAGGGCCTTGCGCGCGCGGTGGAGGTGGGATCGGACGGTGCCTGAGCGCTCGCCGGTGATCTGCGCTATCTCGTCGGTTGCATATCCTTCGAAGTAGAACAGGTGTACGGCGGTGCGCTGCTGGGGCGTGAGGCGGGCGAGGGCCGCGGCCAAGTCGCCGGGCTCGAGGTTGCGGTTGCCGAAAGCGTCGTCGGGCGCTTCGCGTCCCGGCTCGTCCAGCTCGGAGGCGCGCAACGTGGACAGCGTGGCATCGTCGAGCTCGGCGCGGCGCTTGCTCCAGGGGCTGCGGTGCACGTCGTTGCAACAGTTGATCGTCACGCGCAGAAGCCACGCCTTCAGATGCTCGTCGTCGGTGAACCGCTCTCTCGATTGCAGCAGGCGCATGAACACGGTTTGAAACACGTCTTCCGCGTCGGCGATGCTGCCCATGCGGCTGGTAGCCAAGCGAAGCACGGTGTCGCCCCAGCGCTCCATGGCGCTTTCGAGCGCCACGGCGTCGAGGACGTGCACGGTTCCGCTCGGCTGGCCAGCGTGCGGTTTTCGTCCGTTCGCTGCAGCAAGCGGACGGTCGCTCCGGGACGTTCCGGCTCCCAGAGCCTCGCAACCTACATCCATATCCCATCTCCTTTCCGCTACCAACACGCGCGAAGGAGCGTTTTGTCGCAGATGCTTCCGCCATCATACACAAGGTGCCCACAATTCAGAGGAGAAGGGGGAAAATGAAAAAGGCCAGACACGATGTCTGACCTTTAGAATTCAAATGGTGGACTGTCGGGGACTCGAACCCCGGACCTTGGGATTAAGAGTCCCCTGCTCTACCAACTAAGCTAACAGTCCAGAAATAACGCCTATGTCAAAGTTCCAAGTGCGCAAAGCGCTGGATTATTTTAAAGCATGTTTCCAGCAATTGCAAGTACTTTTTTCAAACTCGCGCTGGGGTGGATGATGGGACTCGAACCCACGACCTCCAGAGCCACAATCTGGCGTTCTAGCCGACTGAACTACACCCACCAAGGCGCAAGGTGGTAGTATACGGATTTTCTACCGGGAGTGCAAGAGGAATATGAACAAAATGTATCAACCATTTTGCAAACGCCTGTCGATCGCTTGCTTTCAAGTAGTATAGAATCATCCAAGACGTCGAAAACGGCTGCCTAGCGCGGCGCCCGAAGAAGAGTCGACGCCCGAGGGGCAGGGCATCCGGCCCTCCCGCAATCGGAATGAGGAGCACTACGTGGATATCAAGCAATCGTCTGAAAAGCGGTTCGCACTTTTGATCGATGCCGACAACGTGTCGGCGAAATATATAAAGCCCATCACCGACGAGCTGTCGAAGTACGGCACCGTCACCTACAAGCGCATCTACGGCGACTGGACGCTCACGCTCCATGCCAAGTGGAAAGACGCGCTGCTGGAGAACTCCATCACGCCCATCCAGCAGTTCGGCTACACTCAAGGCAAGAACGCCACCGACTCGGCCATGATCATCGACGCCATGGACATCCTGTACACGCGCTCGGTGGAGGGCTTCTGCATCGTGTCGAGCGACAGCGATTTCACGCGTCTGGCCAGCCGTATCCGCGAAAGCGGCCTCACGGTCATCGGCATGGGCGAGAAGAAGACGCCCACGCCGTTCAGAAAGGCATGCGACATTTTCACCACGCTGGAGCTTCTGCTGGGCGACACGGGCGGCAAGTCGGGCGGACGCAACAGGAACCGTCACGACCAGGGCTCGTCGTCGAACGGCCAGGGCGCTGGAACCACCACCATGAGCAAGGACGAGATCGAGCAGGCCGTGGTGAACATCATCACGGACAACCAGAACAACGGCAAGTCGACGGGGCTCGGAGAGGTGGGCAGCCGTCTGCTGAAGCGCTACCCCGACTTCGACGTGCGCAGCTACGGCACGAACCTGCTGTCGAAGCTGCTCGACGAGTTCGCCAGCGTGCAGATCATCAAGGACGGCAGCTCGGTGGCCGTGGTGCTGGCCGAGGGTGCGAACGCTCCGAAGGACGCTTCCCCGGAGGCAGAGCAGGCACCCGAGGCCAAGCAGGCCGACGACGCGAAAGACGCGCCGGTTGCAGAATCTGAAGGATCGACGGACGCGCAGGGCGCCGCTGAGGCGAAGCCGGTCGAGAAGAAGCCCGCGTCGCGCCGTCAGCCGCGCCGTCGCAAGGATCAGGTCGCGGCGCAGCAGGGATCCGAGGCTGCCGAGGAGAAGCCGGTTCAGGAACCGGAACTCTCAGCGGAGCCCGCAGGCGAGCAGCATGATCGTCTGGCCGAACCTGTCGTCGAAGCCGAGCCTGCCGAGCAGCCTCCCTCGGACAACCGTCCCGGACGTGCCGCCCGCATGCGCGCGGCTGCTTCTCGCTCGAGAGGCTCGGAAGGGCGCAAGCAGGCGGGGAAGAAGCAGACCGAGAAGGGTGAGCGCTCGGACGGCGAGGTGCCTGCCCAGGCCGCCGCGCCAACCGAGGAGCAGAAGCCCGCTGCGAAGCCGAAGCGCAAGCCCGCGAGAGCGAAGGCCCCCAAGGCCGAGCAGCCGGTCGCCGAGGCTACGGTGACGCAGGAGCAGCCCGTCGGGGAAGCGCCGAAGCGGGAGCCCGAAGCGCCCGCGAAGCGCGCACCGAAGCGTCCGGCCAAAGCGACTGCGAAGGCTGTCGCCGAAGGCGCCGCTGCCCCGTCCGACCCCGAGGCGTTCATCCGCCAGACCGTGGCCGCCGCCGAGCCGGAGGGGATCGCGCTGTCCGTGCTGGGCAAGCGCGTGCGCGGCAAGTTCCGCACGTTCAAGCTGCGCGATCTGGGCTACGCGCAGTTCAGGCCCTATCTCGACGACCTGGACGGCATCAAGGTGGAGCAGCGCGACGGCCAATCCTACGCCCGCCTCGACCGATAGGCGCGAATCGCCCGCGAGGGGTTTCTCGTGCGGTGCCGACAGGGAGGCTTCCCATCGGCGCCGCAGGGAGCCGCCCGATTACGGCTCATGGTCTGCGCTCGAGGCGTTGAGCGGAATACCGCGCCCTCTTGGCAGAGGCGCGCATAAGTCGGGGACTTGGACTCCCTGTCCGATGCCGAGCGCGCTCGCGGGCCCGGAAATGGACGAACGCGGCGGCTCATCCCGGCTCGTGACGGTCGGGCAACAGCCGTTCGTTGAAGTCGTGAGGCGGCGTTTTCGGGTTCTTCTCCCATGATATCCTTGCAGCGTGAAAGCTGACGAGGTAGGAGAGGCATGAAGAAGATAGTCATGGTTATCGTCGCCGTCGCGCTGATCGCGGCCGGCGTGTTCGGAACGCTCGCCGTGCAGCGCACGTTCGAGCCCAGCATCTCGCTGTCGTCCACGTCCATCCAGGAGCAGCTGTCCGATTGCAGCGAGCTGGCCACGGCCAAGCTGGACTACCGCGGCCTCGTGCGCTACGAGAACGGCGACATCGACTTCATCACGAAGAAGGCCTTCACCATGGTCTACGATGCCGAGGTGCGCGCAGGCGTGGATCTGGCGCAGGCCCGCGTCGAGGTCAGCGGCAACGCCATCACGGTGAGCCTGCCGGCGCCGCAGCTTCTGGGCATCGAGATCGACCCGAACTCCCTCGAGTTCTACGATTCATCGTTCGCGCTGTTCAACTGGGAGAACAAGCAAGACACGGCCGAGGCGCTGAAGGTGGCGCAGCAAGATGCCGAGGGCAAGGTGAACCAGGCCAACATGCTGGAGCAAGCCAAGGCTCAGGCGCATACGCTGGTCGAGAACCTGTTGAAGCCCTTCACCGTCGGCGACAACGCCTATACGGTGACGGTGGTCGACCAATAGCAACGCGTGCAAGAAGAAGGGCGGCCCTGGAGCCGCCCTTCTTCTTGCAGAGGAACCGTTCCCCTTACGCCAGCTCGTTCTCGCTGAACGCATCCTCGCCGAACGTGATCTCCTTGCCGGCTTTGCGCCACTCGCGGTACTCCGATGTGGCGGTGAACAGCACGTCGGACGACGAGTTGAGCGCCGTCTCGCACGAATCCTGAACCACGCCGATGATGAAGCCGATGGCCACCACCTGCATGGCCACGTCGTTGCCGATGCCGAACAGCGAACATGCCAGCGGGATGAGCAGCAGCGACCCTCCTGCCACGCCCGACGCGCCGCAGGCGGACACCGCTGCCAGCGCGCTGAGGATGACGGCGGTGGGCAGATCGATGGACACGCCCATGGTGTGGGCGGCCGCCATGGCCATGACCGAGATGGTCACCGCAGCGCCCGCCATGTTTATGGTGGCTCCCAGCGGGATGGACACTGAGTAGTTGTCCTTGTCCAGCCCCAGCTTGCGGCACAGCTCCATGTTCACCGGGATGTTCGCCGCCGAGCTGCGCGTGAAGAACGCCGTGATGCCGCTGTCCTTCAGGCAGCGCAGCACGAGGGGGTAGGGGTTCTTGCGGATGCCCCAGAACACCAGCAGCGGGTTCGTGACGAACGCGATGAACAGCATGCAGCCCACCAGCACCAGCAGAAGCTGGCCGTACTCGGTGAATATCTCCAGGCCGTTCGCGCTCACCGTGGTGTACACGAGGCCCAAGATGCCGAAGGGCGCCAGCGAGATCACCCAGCGCACCACCTGCGACACGGCGTCGGACACGCTGGCGAACACGTCCTTCGTGCTCTGCGACGCGGCGCGCAGCGCGATGCCCAGCACCACGGCCCAAGCCAGGATGCCGATGTAGTTCGCGTTCATAAGCGCGTCCACCGGGTTCGACACCACGTTCATCACGAGCGCGCCCAGCACCTCCCCGATGCCCGACGGCGAGCTCTGGTCGGCCGCCGGAGCGCTCAGCGTGAGCTCGATGGGGAACAGGAAGCTGGCCACCACGGCCACGAGCGCCGCGACGAACGTGCTCACCACGTACAGGAGCACGACGGTTTTCATCGATCCGGCTGCGCGAGCGTTCGCAAGCGCGCTGATAACCAGGAAGAACACCAGAATCGGCGCGACGCCTTTCAGCGCCGACACGAACAGCGTGCCCAGCAGCTCGACGACCTCGATGTTCGGCACCGCCACGCCCAGCACGCCGCCGATCACCAGTCCGATGACGATACGCTTCACCAGGCTGACCGAGTTCCACGCCTGGACGACCTTCTTGATTCCCATGATGCGTTCCTTTCCCGTTGAGTCGCATCATAGTAGCAGAAAGAGGGCGCGCGCACGAAAAGCGTTCGGACGACGGTTTTCTTTCCCGCCGTTTTTGGTATCATGGTCGCTGCGCGCTTTCGGGCGCGATGCAACGCGTGCGGGCGTGGCGGAATTGGCAGACGCGCCAGATTTAGGTTCTGGTGGGGAAACTCGTGAAGGTTCAAGTCCTTTCGCCCGCACCATCAAGATACGTCGCGGCGCGCTTCGCCCAATACGGGATGCGAAGGCTGCGCGTCCCGTTCCCCATGCACGCTTTTGTCAAGCTAAACGCATCGTTGGACCCGCATACGCTTGACAAAAGCGTGCACGAGCAGAAAAAGGCTCGCAGCTTCGGCGTTCGGGCGAGCTAGGCGAAGAACTTTCCCAACAGAAAGCCTATGACTACGCTGAGGGCGGCGAACAAAGCGGCGGTGCCCACGAGGCGCGTTTCGCGACGCTCGCGGCGCTTGCGCTCCTCTTCCTCCTGTTTGAGCATGGGAAAGTAGGAGTATCCGTCCGACGTGATGGTGACCACGGTGCCGCGGCGGTCGTCGATTTTCTGCATGAGCGCGCCGTGCGCGATGAGCTCTACCTGCAGGTCGTCGTCGGGGCGATAGGGGAAGGCGCAGTGATACACGAGGTCGCCGTCGACGGTGCACGTTGCGCGCTCGTAGTCCAGCAAGCGCGCCAGCTCGCGTTCCTGCAATATGTTGAGATCGATGGTGGGCATGGAAGCCTCCGGCTGCTGCGTTTCGGGTGCGTTTCGCTTTCGGCTTCATGATACCGTGATCGGGCGATTAGCGGGAGGGCAAAATCGATTTGTAACCTTCGAGATTCGGGTAAGAGGCGCCTTCCTTGCCGTCCAATGGCGCTACGCTTCCGTTTCGACGGTGAGCTTGCCCGAATCGCCCGACTCGATCCGGAAGGGGTAGGCGATCAGTTCCAGGCCCAGCAACAGCACGTGGTGCTCGATGTTCGCGAACGGGCTGATGATAAGCAGCACGGCCAGCACCATCTCGAACACGGTGAAGGCCAGCTTCAACGCGAAGGGCCTCCTTCCCTTGAGCGCGTGCACCACCTCGTCGATCTCGTCGGCGGCCTTGTACAGGCCCAGGAGTCCCCACATCACGCCGACGAAGCTGATGGAGGCATGTCCCTGCACGAGGATGACGCCGCCGAGCACGCACATGACCACGGCCCGCCCCAGCACGGCCGGTTCCTCGACGAGGCTGCGCGCGTCGGCTCGCGCGCCGCTCGCGTGCGCAACCGCGTACACGAGGCCCGCCGCGCCCGATACCGCCATGAGGCCTCCCAGCAGATACGGCAGCGCGTCGGTGACGGTGTCGGGGATCAGCAGGCAGCACATCCCCAAAAGCGGCAGGAGCAGCAGCGAGACCACCGACACCTGCTCGCTGCGGCTGCGGGATTTGATGGCTTTGAGGGTGCGGTCCTGGGGCATAAGGGGCTCCTTGCGTCCTTGTCGAAAGTCGTCTCATGGTAGCATGACTTTCGATGCCGGCGGAATTTTCAACGGGCGGTTCTCCGGTTTCGTTTCCGTTGCACCCTGGTTGCGTCCCGGTTTCGTCGGTTCTTCGTGAACCTGCCTCATCTTTACTTCCCGGCTGGGCGCATATGTGCGATAATTCCGTCTCGGTGTGCTTGGCTTGCTTTGCAGGTCGTAACGCATCGCTGCAAGGGAAGGCCAAGGCAGTCGCACCGAACGATGCCGCAAGGCGACATATGAATGATGGAGGATAGTTACGTGGAAACAAAAGTTGAGGCATTGGAAGATAACCGCACGAAAGTGACCGTTACCGTCGATGCCGCGGACATCGATGCCCGCATCAAGAAGACCTACAAGGACTTCGCCAACAAGTACAACTTCCCCGGGTTCCGCAAGGGCAAGGCCCCGCGCCCGATCATCGACAACGCCCTGGGCGCCGAAGCCGTGCGCGCGACGGTCACCGACGACGTGGTCAACGGCACCTATCCTCTCGCCATCGACGATTGCGACCTGTACCCCATCGCCAAGCCTGAATTCGACGAGACGGACCTCGTCGAGGCCGGCAAGCCCTACACCTTCTCGTTCACCGTCACGGTGAAGCCCGAGATCGAGATCTCCAGCTACGAGCCCGTCGAGATCGAGCTGCCCGCCGAAGGCACGACCGACGCCGAGATCGACGAGCAGATCGACGCCCTGCGCGAGCACTACTACTCGTTCGAGGACGCTTCCGCCGCCACGAAGGTGAAGGAAGACAGCTATATCGACCTGGCCATGAAGGCCACCGACGACAAGGGCGAGGAGATTCCGTCGCTCACGACCGAGAACCGTCCCTACGGCTTGGGCGCGAACCTGTTCCCGGCCGAGTTCGACGAGCAGCTGGTGGGCCTGAAGAAGGGCCAGACCGCTACGTTCACGCTGGACATGCCCGCCGATCCGCCCATCATGCTGTCCGCGCTGGCCGGCAAGACCGAGAAGATTAACTTCGAGGTCGAGGTCAAGGTCGTCAAGAAGAAGATCGTTCCCGAGGTCAACGACGAGTGGGCCAAGGAGCAGATGGGCTTCGAAAGCGTCGAGGACCTGCGTGCGCGCATCGCCGAGTCCGTCACCAGCCAGAAGGCCGACATGATGCCGCGCCTGAAGGAGAACGCCTGCCTGTACGCGCTCGCCGAGCGCGTGGAGGGCGACGTCCCCGAGGCCATGCTGGAGGACGCGGAGGCCAGCTTGATCCAGGACTTCTTCCAGCAGCTGCAGAGCCAGGGCATGACCTTCGACGTGTACCTCGCCCAGCAAGGCATCACGCCCGACCAGTTCAAGGAGGACGTGAAGAAGCAGGCCGAGGACATGTCCAAGCAGGATCTCGCGCTTGACGCGTGGGCCCGCCACTTCGGCATGGAGGCTACGGCCGAGGAGGTCACCGAGGAGTTCGTGAAGAGCGGCGTCGAGGATCCCGCGGCTCTGGAGGCCGAGTGGCGCTCGAACGGCCAGCTGCACATGGTGCGCCAGGGCGTGATCCGCACGAAGGCCGTGAAGGACATCATGGACAAGGCCGTCGTGACCGAGCTCGACCTCTCGAAGAAGAAGGACGAGGAAAAGAAGCCGGCCAAGAAGGCTGCGGCCAAGAAGACGGCCAAGAAGGACGAGGCCGCAGGCGACGAGCCCGCGAAGAAGCCCGCCAAGAAGGCCGCTCCGAAGAAGGCTGCGAAGAAGGACGAGGACGTCGAGGCCAAGGCCGACGACGCAGAATAGCACCGTGAGCACATCGAGCCGTCCGGCCGCGCATCCGCGCGTCGTCGGGCGGCTCGAGGTAACGAAACGGTACCCCGGCCTTGCACAGCGCAGCGATAAACCTCACTATGGCATAAACGCAAGCAGGCCGCCGAGCGGCCGCAAGAGACAAGCGAGGCAACCTTATGAGCTTTGATCCCAAATCAGCACTGATTCCCTACGTTATCGAGCAGTCCCCGCGCGGCGAGCGCAGCTACGACATCTACTCCCGCCTGCTCAACGATCGCGTTATCTTCCTGGGCGAGCAGATCGACGACAACGTGGCCAACTCTGTGGTGGCGCAGCTGCTGCACCTCGAGAGCGCCGATCCGGACAAGGACATCTCCCTGTACATCAACTCGCCGGGCGGCTCGGTGACCGCGGGTCTTGCCATCCTTGACACGATGGACTTCATCAAGTGCGATGTGTCCACCATCTGCCTGGGCGAGTGCGCCTCTATGGCCGCCGTGCTGCTGTCCAACGGCGCCAAGGGCAAGCGCCTGTGCCTGCCGAACTCCATGGTGCTCATCCACCAGCCGTCCGGCGGCGCGCAGGGCCAGCAGACCGAGATCGCCATCGTGGCCGACTTTATGCTGAAGACCCGCAACCGCCTGAACAAGATCCTCGCGGACAACACGGGCCAGACGCTGGAGACCATCCAGAACGACACCGAGCGCGACAACTACATGACCGCCGAAGAGGCCGTCGCCTACGGCCTGGTCGACCGCATCACCACCTCGCGCGCGGTTGCGCCGAGCACCGACGAGTAGAGAAGCGAACAGGATACATGAACGACAGACGCGACGACGAATTCGAAGGCCGAGACGCCGATATCGCCTGCGCCTTCTGCGGCAAGCAGCCGCATCAGGTGGCGGCCATGATATCGGGGCCGAACGGCATCTACATCTGCGACGAGTGCATCTCCGTGTGCGCCGATGCCATGATGCGCGACCTGGGGCTGAGCGTTCCGGGCCACGACGAGGCAGCAATGGCGGAGGGCTTCTCCCACGCCGAGGAGGGCCGTCACGCGCGGGTGGGCGACGGGGTCGTGACGGCTTCGGTCGCCGATCCGGCGCCGGAGGACGTGCTGGCCGACCTGCCCACGCCCCACGAGCTGTACGCCGAGCTCTCCGAGCACGTGGTGGGTCAGGAGCAGGCGAAGCGCGCGCTGTCGGTGGCGGTGTACAACCACTACAAGCGCATCAGCCTGGGCGCGGACGCCGTAGACGGCGACGTGGAGCTGGCGAAGAGCAACATCATGCTTCTGGGTCCCACGGGCTCGGGCAAGACGCTGCTTGCGCAGACGCTGGCCCGCACGTTGCGCGTGCCGTTCGCCATCGCCGACGCCACCACCCTCACCGAGGCGGGCTACGTGGGCGAGGATGTGGAGAACATCCTGCTCAAGCTCATGACCGCGGCCGACTTCGATATCCCGCGCGCCGAGATCGGCATCATCTACATCGACGAGATCGACAAGGTGGCCCGCAAGGCCGAGAACCTGTCCATCACGCGCGACGTGTCGGGCGAGGGCGTGCAGCAGGCGCTGCTGAAGATCGTGGAGGGCACGGAGGCCAGCGTGCCGCCGCAGGGCGGCCGCAAGCACCCGCAGCAGGAGCTCATCCATATCGACACCACGAACATCCTGTTCATCCTGGGCGGCGCGTTTGTCGGGCTTGCCGACATCATCGCCGACCGCGTGGGCAAGAAGGGCCTGGGCTTCAACGCCGAGCTGCCCGAGAGCAAGAAGCACGCCGAGGCCGAGCTTTTGGCGCGCGTGCTGCCGGAGGATCTGAACAAGTACGGCATGATCCCCGAGTTCGTGGGGCGCATCCCCGTGGTGACGTCGCTCAACGAGCTTTCCGAGGAAGATCTCGTGCGCATCCTCACCGAGCCGAAGAACGCTCTGGTGAAGCAGTACACCAAGATGTTCGAGTTCGAGGATTCCGTGCTGACGTTCGAGCCGGAAGCCTTGAAAGCCATCGCTCACGAAGCGGTGGAGCACGGCACGGGCGCCCGCGGTCTGCGCTCCATCTGCGAGCGCGTGCTGCAGGACGTGATGTACGACCTGCCCGAGCAGAAAGGCCCGTCGACGGTGACCATCCGTGCGACGGACATCACGGGGGAGACAAAGCCCGACATCGAGCCGACGGACGGGGCGGAAGCTCTTCCGGCGGGCGATGCGGCAAGCCTGCAAAGCGCGTAGCGCGGGCGCAGGATACGGTAAACGAGCGGGCGGATCGCGGACGAGCGGCGCGCCCGCTTTTCGGTTTGAGAGACTTTGAGGACGAAAGAGCAGATCATGGCCGATAACACGAACGACAAGAGCGGCAAGAAGATCGACTACGACTTCGCCGCCCACGAGCGCCCGCTTTTCGACGCGTGGATGGACGCGGGCTACTTCCAGCGCACGCCCGAGCTGGGCGCGGGCACGGGGCAGCCCTACACCATCGTCATCCCGCCGCCGAACATCACGGGCGTGCTGCACATGGGCCACGCCCTCAACGACACCATCCAGGACACGTGCATCCGCCGCGCCCGCATGCAGGGCCGTCCCACGCGCTGGATCCTCGGCACCGACCACGCCGGCATCTCCACGCAGACCAAGGTGGACAAGAAGCTGGCCGACCAGGGCATCAGCCGTTTGGAAATCGGCCGCGAGGCGTTCATCGAGGCGTGCTACGACTGGTACAAGGAGTACGGCACCACCATCGTGAACCAGATCAAGGGCATGGGCTGCTCGTGCGACTACGCCGACGAGCACTTCACGCTGGAGCCGGCCTACGTGAAGGCCGTGCGCAAGCTGTTCGTGGACTGGTACCACGACGACCTCATCTACAAGGGCAAGCGCATCGTGAACTGGTGCCCCCACTGCACGACGTCCATCTCCGACGACGAGGCCGAGTACGTGGACGAGGCGGGGCACCTGTGGTACCTGCGCTACCCGCTGACCGAGCCCGAGGACGGCCTGGAGTACCTCGTGGTGGCCACGACGCGCCCCGAGACGATGCTCGGCGACACGGGCGTGGCGGTGAACCCGAAGGACGAGCGCTTCAAGCACCTCGTGGGCAAGACGGTGAAACTGCCGCTCGTCGACCGCGAGATCCCCATCTTCGCCGACTGGCACGTGGACAGGGAGTTCGGTACCGGCTGCGTGAAGACCACGCCCGCGCACGACCCGAACGACTGGGCGATGGGCGAGCGCAACGGCCTCGAGCGCATCAATATCTTCGACGAGACCGCGCACGTGGTGGACGGCTTCGGCGCGTTCAGCGGCATGGACCGCGACGAGGCCCGCGAAGCCGTCGTGGCCGCGTTCGACGAGCTGGGCTTGCTGGAGAAGGTGGAGGACCACGACCACTCCGTCATGACGTGCTACCGCTGCCACACGAAGCTCGAGCCCTGGGAGTCCGAGCAGTGGTTCGTGGCCGTGGACGGCCTCAAGCAGGACGCGGCGCGCGTGGTGGAGGACGGCTCCATCCAGTTCCACCCCGAGCGCTGGAAGCAGGTGTACCTCGACTGGCTGGACAACCTCAAGGACTGGTGCATCTCGCGCCAGCTGTGGTGGGGCCACCGCATCCCCATGTTCTACTGCGACGAGTGCGGCTGGGAGGACGCGTCGGTGGAGGACGTCGAGACGTGCCCCGTGTGCGGGAAGCCCGTGCGCCAGGACGAGGACGTGCTGGACACGTGGTTCTCGTCGCAGCTGTGGCCGTTCGCCACGATGGGCTGGACCGAGGAGGGCATGGACGCGCCGCAGATGAAGCAGGCGTATCCCACCCAGGTGCTGTCCACGGCTCGCGACATCATGGGCTTGTGGGTGGCGCGCATGGTGATGGCATCCATGTACTGCACCGATCGCATCCCGTTCGAGCACGTCATCATCCATCCCACGGTGATGGCCGCCGACGGCAAGCCCATGTCGAAGAGCCGCGGCAACGGCGTGGACCCGCTGCGCCTCATGGAGGACTACGGAGCCGACGGCATGCGCTTCGGCCTGCTCATGCAGGTGACGGGTGCGCAGGACCTCAAGTTCAACGAGGCGAAGCTGGAAAGCTCGCGCAATTTCGCGAACAAGATCCGCAACGCGGCGCGCTTCGTGACGATGAACCTCGACGACTACGTGCCGGGCGCGCCCGAGCCCGTGACGCCGGCCGACCGTTGGATATTCTCGCGCCTGGCGGGGCTCGTGGCCCGCGTCGACGAGGCGTACGGGAACTTCGAGTTCGGCGAGATCACGCGCGAGCTGTTCTCGTTCTTCTGGAACGAGTTCTGCGACTGGTACATCGAGTTTTCGAAGGCGCGCCTGAACGGCTCGCCTGAGGATCGCGCGGCGTGCCAGCGTAACCTCGTGTTCGTGCTCGACCAGGCGCTGCGCCTGCTGCACCCCATCATGCCGTTCGTGACGGAAGAGATCTATCAGCAGCTGCCTATCGACCGCACGGAGGCGCCGTACCTCATCGTGGCCGCATGGCCCGATGCCGATGCGCTGGCGCAGTACGTGGACGCGGATGCCGAGCGTGCCATCGACATGGTGTGCGAGACGGTATCGGCCATCCGCAGCACGCGCGCCCGCTACGGCATCTCGCCGAAGACGCAGCTGGCCGTGGCCGTGAAAGCGGGGGAGGACGACATCGCGCGCTTGGAGGCGCAGCGCGGGCTGATCGAGGGCATGGGCAATGTGGCCTCGCTTCAGATGGCCGCCGACGTGGAGAAGCCGGCCGAGTCCAGCGTGACGCTGGCGCCGGGCCTCGAGGTGTACATCGTGCTGTCGGGCCTGGTGGACTTTGAAGCCGAGCGCGCCCGCCTGGAGAAGGAGCGCGTGAAGCTGGCCGCCGACGCCGCGAAGCTGGGCAAGAAGCTGTCGAACCCGGGCTTTTTGGCGAAGGCCGCGCCCGAGATCGTGGAGAAGGATCGCGCCAAGCATGCCGAGATGACCGACAAGCTGGCTCGCGTGGAAGCGCAGCTGGCGGAGCTGGGGTAGCCTGTGTTCCCGTACGCGAGCATCCATCCTGAGGTTGCGAGCGCCGCGACCGACCTGCTGAGATTCGATTATTACCGGTTGGTCGATCCGCGCGACCACCGGGTGTTCGCGTACGACCGCGATGGGGATCGTCTGATCGAGGTCGACGGTCCCTGCTACCAGCTGTGGAACCAGGACGATCCGTGTCTCAACTGCTCGTCGCGCGCTTGCCTGACGATGCAGGACGCCGTGTTCAAGATCGAGTACCTCGACGGTCGCGTGCTTCACGTGACCAGCGTGCCGATGGACATAGAGGGCGCCGAGCTTGTGCTCGAGCTGATCAAGGATGTGACGGACAGCCTGCTGGTGGCCGACATCGAGGTGCGCGACAACATCGAGATCACCCAAATGATCACGAAGTTCAACGAACTCGCCGTGCGCGACGGGTTCACGAAGCTGTACAACAAGACCTTCATCAACAACGAGCTGGAATCTCTCGTTCAGGCTGCACGTGGCGGATCGCCGGCGGGAGAGGCCGCCGTGGTTCTGCTCGACATCGATGGATTCAAGCAGATCAACGATACGTACGGGCATATTGCCGGCGACGACGCCTTGCAGTACTTCGCGAGCAAGATGCGCAGTTTCTCACGCTCTTTCGACGGGTGGGTCGGACGTTTCGGCGGCGATGAGTTCGTGCTGTGCGCGCCGAAAGGACTTTCGGAAGGCGATCTGGAGCGTCTGTTCGCTGAGATCGACGCGATCGAGCGCCATGCGTTCCAGGCTGAGGCGGGGTCGTTCTCGCTTGCGGCAAGTTGCGGCGTGTGCTTCGTGCGGCCGGATGACACCGTTCGCTCGCTGCTGGATCGCGCTGACGTTGCCATGTACCGGGCGAAGGAAAGCGGCCGAAGGTGGGTTGAGCGCTAGGGCGTGCGGAGCGCCGTCGAGGTGCGCGGTTGATTTTGCGATCCGGCGTTCGGCCATCGAGCCACTTGTCGAAGGAACCCGTGCGATTCGTCGTTCTGGACGAAGCCGCCAGGGCTCCGCACGTTGCCATCCTGAGCGAAACGACCGCAGGACGGTGCCATCATGGAGGCGATCAACGAGCGCTTCAAAGGTGGAAGCATCGCGGACTCATGTAGTCAGCTTTACTTGCGCCCCCTGTGCATCCCGAAGATGCACAGGGGGCGTTTTCGTGTTGCAGGGGCGACGGCTCTTTTGAATCGTATAGAAACCGCGTTGGATTTGTCGGTGAACCGCGTGTAATCCGCGTTGGATTCGTAGGTGCCGCGCGTGGAAACCGCGTTGGGGCGGCGTGGGAAAGGCGCTGGATTCAGGGGGAACCCGCGCTAGATCCCTGCCATCTGCGCGTGAGATCGCGTCGCTATCATTGAACGAGGAGGAATGCTGGACATAAAATAACGTGTGAGGTATATTATGGGGAACTGGGAAGTTGACCTGAGCCTGATAGCTCCATGGCTTAAGGAGCAGGATAAGGAGACGATCATCGGTGTGACGGTGGCGCTGAACGAGCTTCGCGATGTGGGCCCAGGACTGGGAAGGCCGCTTGTGGACACGGTGAAAGGTTCGTCGTTCAAGAACATGAAAGAGCTTAGACCTCCTTCTTCCGGCAGAAGCGAGATCAGGATATTGTTCGCGTTCGACCCGAAGCGGCGTGCGGTGACGCTGCTGGCGGGCGACAAATCGGCTGGCGGAACCCGCGAGCGATGGAATCGTTGGTATGCGCGGGCTATTCCGAGAGCCGATAGGCTTTACCGACAGCATTTGAGCGAGTTGGAGGATGAGAAATGAAGAAGAGCCTTTCCATCGAAGAATTTCTTGAAACGCGTCCTGACATCACTCCTGAAATGTTGGAGGAAGGCCGTCTTCTCGTCGAGGCGAAGATCAAGGGCTATGAGCTGCAGCAGGCGCGCAAGGCGTGCGGCATGACGCAGAAGGAGGTCGCCGCCAAGATGGGCGTCAGCCAGAAGCGCATCTCCGACCTGGAGAACGGCAGCATCGACGTCATGCAGGTGGAGACGCTGCGGCGCTACATCACCAGCCTGGGCGGCACCCTCGAGATCACGGCCAAACTTCCCGGTGTCTCGTTAGAGCTTCAGGGTCTGGGTACCGATCATCCGCTCTTCAAGCAAGAGGCGTGCGCCTTGGCGGCGGACTGACGGAGGGGATCGTCTCGACCAGCGACGGAGCCTCGCGATTCCGTTGCGCTGCGGGACGGCGTTGGTATGGCAATGCCGCTCGTTGCGGATTTATCGTCATTCGTTACCTTTTTGTTGTGTTTATACAACATGTAGGTATAATAAAGACCGCGACGAACGAACCGCTGATCGAAATGGTCAGGTATTTGGGTCGACGCGGGGAATACCCTCGAAGAACTCGGAAAGCGTCATGTCGAACCCGTTCGCGATTTTCGCGAGGTTCTGCAGGGTGACGTTGCGCTGCCCGACCTCGATGGAGGCCAGATAGGTGCGGTCCATGCCGATTTTGTTGGCGAACCGCTCTTGGCTGACATCGTGGACGGCTCGCAGATCCTTGATGCGCAGACCGACTTTTATTTGAAGTATGTTTCGCATCGTCGCAGCGTATCGTGGATGTTGTGTATATAACAACGGACTATATACAACATTGCATGATCGTTAAGGGAGGGAAGGGCGCTCGTCGCCTTTTTCTTTCGCCGTGATTGTTGTATTTGAGCAACAAATACGGGAGTCGCAAGGCTCGTTACATATCTTGAGAAGGCGAAATCGTCGCAAAGCGCGTTCCGTCGATCGACAAGAGGATGAATAGATGCGCAGCCGGCTCTGCATGAGCGGCCGTTGCCTGAGGGCGGCGGCGGGGCGCAGCTATTCATCCTCTTTTCTTTTGACGGAGCGGTTCGACATGTGCGAGGGAAAGGAGCAGGCATGTGGTACGTGGCGCAAGTGCAAGCGGGTCGTGAGTCCTCGACGCTCGAGATGTGCCGCCGTTTGGTACCGCCCTCCGTCATGGAGGACTGCTTCATGCCCGAATACGAGGTCATGTGGAAGATCCGCGGCGAATGGCGCCTGGTGAAGCGGCTGCTGTTCCCGGGGTACCTGTTCTTCGTGACCGATGACCCCGAGGCTCTCAATAGGGAGCTGTCGCGCGTGCCCATGCCCATTCGTCTGCTGGGCAACGAGGAGAACTCGTTCTTCCCGCTCACTGGTAAGGAACGCGACTGGTTCCTGTCGTTCATGGACGGCAACCATACCGTGCGCATGAGCGAGGGCTACATAAGCGGTGACAAGATCACCGTCACGCGCGGTCCGCTCATGGGCTTCGAGGGCGACATCCGCAAGATCGACCGCCACAAGCGTCGCGCCTACATCGACGTCAGCCTGTTCGGTCGTACCGTCCCCGCCAGCGTCGGTCTGGAAATCGTGAGGAAGTCCGCATGAGGCTGAATCGCTCAACGGGGGGGGTGCTGACCGCAAGGGTCGTGTGCTGGTGGTTGAAACTCAAACGACAACAGAAGATTTACTCGAAGGCGGCACGCTAGCGGCGGAAGCCGGGGAAAGCGCGTTCGCTGTTTCTGAGGAGGAGCACGTCGCTGAGACCGCCGGGAACGGTCTGGTCTACCGCTTTGTTAAACGCGCTTTCGATATAGCGTTCTCGCTGTGCGTGGTCGTTGTTGGCTTGGCGCCGATCGCGCTGCTCTTACTGATCATTCGCCTCGAATCCCCCGGTTCGCCGATATACCGCCAAGAGCGCATCGGCTATCGCGGCCAACCGTTACGCATCTTCAAGCTGCGCACCATGGTGGCCGACTCCGACGATGTCGAGAAGCATCTGAGCCCTGAGCAGCTGGCGCAGTGGAGAAGCGAGCGCAAGGTGGAGGACGATCCCCGCGTCACGCGAGTCGGGCGCTTCCTGCGCAGGACCTCCCTCGACGAGCTGCCCCAGTTCCTCAACGTGCTTGCTGGCTCTATCCCTTTGCGCATATTAAAAACGCGCCCGGAGTTCTCTGAGAAATCCATGGGTGCGTTCGCGCTTCCCGCCAAATCTAGCACGAACAAAGGAAAGGCGTTTTCGCAGGTCGTGAGCTGTTTTGCGAACGGCCTGCGGATGCGTCGCATCTCTAAATTCAATTGTAACCGCATCCGTGGCATGGAAGCCCAATTTCTTGCAAAACCCGTTTTCGGGGCGGTGTGCGCATAGTGGCCAGGAAGGTTTTGGCCCTAGCTTTCAGGAACGCTATCGCCTCTCCCGGGGCTAATCCGGGTCGTGCTGTAGCGTGTGCTTCTGGACTAGATGAGGATAGGCTTATCGATATCAGAAATGATGAGGGCGCAGGGAGCTCATGCGAATGCAACTCCGCAATTGGATGTTACATGTCTACCAAGAATTCGAATTGCGTGGAGTGTTGCACACCAAATGGGGCGTATAAGGCTCCTGCGCCTGATTCAAGCGTGGCTGCTCCCAAAAAAGGTGGCGTTGGCTATCTCGTAGCAAAGAGAGTTTTTGACATTGCGTTTAGCGCGGGGGTGTGTTTGGTGCTAGCTGTTCCCGTAGCTGTTGCATGTGCTGCGATCTGTGTCGATACGCCGGGTAAGCCATTTTTTAGGCAGGAGCGTATTGGGCAGGGAGGTAAGAAGATTTACATCTTCAAGCTGCGGACGATGGTCTCTGACGCCCATGACCATCCTGAGAGGTATATGTCTTCAGCTCAGCTTGAGACTTGGAGGCGCGAGCAGAAGCTTGACGATGATCCGCGTATCACCCGTGTGGGGCGAATCCTGCGACGCACGTCGCTCGATGAGCTGCCTCAGTTCCTGAACGTACTATCTGGGGATTTGTCAGTGATAGGGCCCCGTCCCGTGACGTTGCAAGAAACATACGAATACGGTGACGCTCGCGAAGAAGTCTTGTCCTGTAAGCCGGGCATCACGGGTTGGTGGGCAGTGACTGATCGAAATAACTCGACTTGGCAGAGCGGTCAGAGGCAAGCCCGCGAGTTGTTTTATGTACGTCATCAGTCGCTTGGGTTGGACGCCCGTGTGTTCGTGAAGACCTTCAAGGCGATGAGGAGGGGCAAGTAATGCAACCTTCCGCTTGCGTTCGTTTGATCGAAAGGAGCTCTTTGAAGCTGCGGCGTAATCACTCGCAATGGGTGTGTGGGCTCGATTTGTTCGGCATAAGAAGCATTTTGTCGTGAGCGATTTCAGATGAAGCGCACAAACCGTAGGCGTCGTGTTGTCGGCGCAAAGAAACTAACCATGTTAGCATCGAATTAGATGAGACTGAAATGCGTATCCTGTATTTTTCGCAGTTTTATAAACCTGAGAATATCGCTGCATCATTCAGGGCGACCGAGCATTCGCGTATCTGGGTGCGTGAGAGCCATGATGTAACTGTGTTCACCGGATGGCCGAATTATCCCGTTGGTCGCTTGTTCGACGGCTATGAGATGAAACCTCTAGTTGAGGAATTGATTGATGGTGTTAGAGTCTTTCGTTCCGCGTCAAAGATTCAGCCAAACACAAGCTTTGCGAAGCGAATAGAGAGCGGTGTCAGTTTCATCGCTAATGGCCTGAAAAACCTGGGTAAGAAATCGCCTGTTGGTAGTAATTATGATGTAGTGCTCGTCACATGCGGGACCGTCTTCGCTGCGTGGCTCGGCGTTCACTATGCAAAGAAGTGCCGCCTGCCCCTTGTGGTTGAGTTTCGCGATCTTACTTACAAGCAGATGCTGGCGACAGGCAGCAGGGGCGCAAAGGTAGCTGCGATGAAATCACTGGAGTTATCTTTCTGCAAAGCTGCAGATTGCGTCGTTGCGCTTACCGATGGGTTTAAGAAAGACCTTGAGGCGGCTGGTGTTCCGGGCGACAGTATCGTTATTGTTCCCAATGGAGCCGATGTTGTTGCATGTAAACACATGTGGGATGGCCCTTTGCGTTTCGGTTACTTTGGGACTATGGGATTATCTCAGGACGTGTCTGCGACGGTGGAGTACGTGAAGCGAATCGTTAACCTTGGGCTTGCATCAAGCTATGAGCTTATAGGCGAGGGTGCTGCTCGCGACGAGCTAGAGCAGTTGGTTGCTACTGGAGACTACGGTTTTCTCAAACTTGAGCATGGTGTTCCAATGGCCGAGCTTGAACCGCGCTACGCAGGGGTTCACATGACCGTTGTCTCGCTCCAAAAGAGCGCTGAATTCTCGGGAACCATTCCATCGAAGATATTCCAGTCGTTTGCCCGAGGTGTGCCTGTTCTGTTCGTAGGCCCGGAAGGTGATGCATCTGAGCTCGTTCGTAGGAGCGGTGCTGGTATTGCTTTGTGTGGAAGCGAGGAGGAAGACATCAGCGAACTCGAGGCTTTTGCCTCGAGGGCTGATCGTGCGCGCAATCTCGCCAGAATGAGCGAAGCGGCGGTTGATTTCATGAATCGGGAGTACTCAAGAAAGCTTATGGCGGATAAGATGATCGCTGTTTTATCCGATGCCGTATATAAGACCAAACAAACAAATGAAAGGATTAAAATCAATGGTTAACGTCATCGGTCTCGGCTATATCGGACTGCCCACCGCTCTCATGATGGCCACGCACGGCGTGGAGGTCGTGG
>OLQP01000337.1_pt1 | contig 43767 bp, 23 predicted proteins | sample 1643181 | NCBI WGS metagenome assembly OLQP01 (sample SAMEA3136710, study PRJEB25190) | human gut metagenome | biome: human gut; feature: human-associated habitat; material: faeces | place: Austria | collected 2013 | reverse complement strand
ACGCATCTTATATCCCCATAGCTAAAGCAAGGGGTTTTACGATGCATTGGATAAAAACTTATTATTGACATTATATCACTTTTACATTATAATAGCAACATATCAAAAAAATCTGTTTTTCAATGCCGTTCGGCAGGAAAATCCAATGAGAAAAGAAAATAAGGAACCTGTGCGAAGCGGCTTGAAAAAACTGCTTGGGTTTGTGTATACTGAATTCGGACAGACTGCTTCGTACAAACAAAAGAAAGGGGCAGTCTTATGCAAAAACAAAAGAATCAAAAGCAGATTGTATACGCAGATGTAGCTATTCATGATATGCCAGAGAAGGTATCTTATAAAGCAAAAGAAAACAGAGAAATTAAGAACAGTATACTGGTAGATTTGTTTTATAATGATGAAAATGCAGAAGAAAATGATATTGCATTATATAATGCACTGCATGAAGAACCATTGCCGGAAGGAACTGTCATTCAGAAAATACGTGTAGAAAATGCACTGTATTTAAATTTTCAGAATGATATTTCTTTTGGTGTAAATGGAAAAGTACTTGTTTTGACAGAACATCAGTCAACGATCAACCGGAATATGCCGCTCAGGAGTCTTCTGTATATTGGCAGGACATATGAGCAACTTGTACCGGTAAGAGAACGCTACAGAAAAGGAATGGTAAAACTTCCAATGCCGGAGTTTTACACTTTTTATAATGGAACAGAAAAGTTAGAGAACGAATCAGAATTAAAACTGTCAGATGTTTATCTTATGCAGGATGGGAATCCTATGCTTGAATTGAAAGTCAGAGTGATTAATATTAATCCGAGTGCAAAGCATGAAATTTTGGATAAGTGTGATGTGCTAAAGGAATATGGTCTGTTTATTGATACTGTAAGAAAGTATCAGGATGCAGGGACAAAAGAAGCATATCGCTATGCTATTCAGGAGTGTATCGAAAAAGGCATCCTGGCAGGATATATTCGCAAAAAGGGAAGTGAGGTCATCAATATGTTGATAGCAGAATACGATTATGAGATGGATATTGCCGTACAGAGAGAAGAAGCGTATGAAGAAGGAGAAAAAGAAGGCTGTCTGGAAGCTCTTCTGGAAATCCTGAAATATAAAGACAATATACCAGAAAAACTGGAAGAAAAGTTAAAACAACAAGATGCGAAAACTTTAAAAAAATGGCTCAGATTTGCAGTCATGGCAGATAATATCGGACAATTTGAGAATGCCATATCAGAGTAATATGACGGCGAAAGAACAAAATCAGGAGCAGGTGCAGTGCAAAAAGCAAATGGAACATCTGTTGAATCACCATGGTTATTTTCTGATCCGCAGGATAGGACAGGGGAGGACAGGAGCAGTATGGCTTGTGTTTCACCAGGCAACCGGTGCTTTGCGGGCGGCAAAAGCCATCTTTGCAGCTTCACAGAAAGTAGCTCTTCTACGGGCATGGGCAAGTATGGAGCATTCCGGACTTGTGAAAATTTATGATCTTTTACAGGAGCAGGAGATGTGCTGTTTTATTATGGAGTATCTTGAAGGAGAGAGCCTGAAAGAGCATATCCTTACGACAGGAGAAAAGAAAAAAAGAATTTCCGGGAGAAAAGCAGCGAAATGGGGGATAGAGCTGTGCGATGCACTGTACTGCCTTCATATGTCAAAGCCGGCGATTCTTTATCAGGATTTAAAACCTTCCAATGTGGTTCTGACAAAAGAGGGAAGATTAAAACTCATTGATCCGGACGGGGCGGGTTTCCAGAACGACGATTTTTGCATTATGGGTACCAGAGGATTTATGGCACCGGAACAGGAGCAGCAGAGGAGTCTTGATGCGAGAACGGATATCTACGCTCTTGGCAGGACATTGCAGTGGATTTTAGAAAAAAAGCAGCGGAAAAGAAAAAAGAGTTATTCTCCGCTTGGACGGATTCTGGAAAAGTGCACAAGACAGGATCCGGATGAACGGTTTCAAAATGTTGCAGAAGTGAAAAAAGCATTCCGAGATTATCTGCACATTACAAGAAGGATGAGCCTGTTTTCAGCTCTGATGATCATTACCGTATCCGTACTTGGAAGCATCGAAATTTCCATTCAGGATGAGCAGAAACGAGAACAGTTATATCAAACTTATTTAAGTCAGAAAGACATATCAGATTACAAATCAGCAATATTCTTATTTCCCGGTCGGGAAGAAGGTTATCAGCAATTTTTAGAAAGTATCATGAAAGATGGACAGATGGATCGTCAGGAACACCAGGAACTTATGTCGCTTCTCTTCTATACGGAAAGTGATCTTCAGAAAAACAGGAGAGCTTATCATCGTTTCGCAGGGCAATTATCTGTCATCTATCACTTTTTTTATGCGGAAAATGGCGGAGAACAATATGCAGAAAACTGGATTGAAAAATTTATAAAAACGAAGGATGATACACAAAAAGATGGTGTAGCAAAAGATAAGGTGCCGCGGAAAGCGACGATAAATGAAAGAATGGAACAACAGAAAAAAGAAGAGGAAGAAATGCAGCAGATAATGGATTTATACAGAGAATGGTTTCAGAAAAATGAGATTACAGAGGAAGAAGTACAGGAATGGAAACGGGGTGTGAGCAATCGAAAAGAAACAATGGAGTAAGCAAAAGGGCAGAATATGCAAAATGATATTTTTGATGGGAATATGTTGTTGTATGATTTGCTTTCATATTTTGAAAGTGAAAGCGGAAACAGGTGCCACAGAAAGAAGGAGAGAAGCAGTTACGAAAACCAGCGAAGAAGATCACGATAGAGAAAAAGTAAAAAACAGGAAAAAAGTGATCGTCTACGAGGCATATCCGAAAAACGGAAAAAAGATCTTTGACGATTCACGTAAAGTAGATCTGGAAGTGCGGGCACAGTGGGAAGGAGGTAAACCGGACGCAGAAGCCGCCGATCTGGTTGTGTGTGGCTATGCTGTTTCAAAAAATGTCGGGATCTGGCGAGTAGATGTGGAGTATGAAATTGCAGGGACCGATGCGGATGCGTACGTGTTGGAGTGCAGAAAGGCAGCTCTGGAGACAAAGGTGGAAATTGTGCCGAAAATTCTTCAAGTGTCGATCAGTGATGCAAACAAAGGGTATTTTGCGGACAACAAAACAGAAAATTTAAGATTTTCGGATGAAAAAAATGCGATTCAGATCAGTGGATTTATGAAAAACGGAGAGGCGAGCAATCAGCCGCCGGGAGGGTTTGTGATGCCGAAAGTCTGGATTGATGAGAACGTTTTACAGAAAGACAGTCCGATATATCAGAATGGACAGTATCTGGTATATCAGGGAGCTTTGACTTTAAAAGAAGAAGTCGCTGGCAAAAATGCCAATTATTGTTATGCTCCGGAAGATAAACGATATACTGCAAAAGGAAATGTTATTCTGGAGGAGACAGATCCAAATCCGGAAAATATAAAAATCAGGGCAAGATATGGAAAATGTGTGTATGATTCAAAAAGAAAGGTTTATCGTATCTCAAAAGGTGCTATTCTGGAAGCACAGCCGACAAAAGGAAGCGGATACAATCAGACAAACGTATCACAGCCTCTTTATGGAGAAGGAAGATGGAGTTTTGTGATGGAGCGTCGCCAAAAAAACGGGGAGCTGCAGGCGAGGTCAAAGAAAACAGAAATTTCATATGAAGTGGATGAGGAAGCACCGAGTGCAGAAGTCAGATTAAACGGAAAGAAACAGAAGCAGCTTTTTACATCGGATTTCTGTGTTTGCAGTGCAGAAAATGTGCAGGATGACACAGCGGGAGAAGTTCAGATTCAGTGGTATCTTGCAAGGGAAAAACTGGATGACGGACAGATCACACAGAAGCAGGGAGAATGGAGAGAAGGAAAGCAGATTGAGATTCAGGAAGAAGGAATCTGGTATCCGTATGTAAAACTGACAGATGCCTTTGGAAATGCCAGATATCTTCCGGTCGGAAAAGTTGTGATCGACCGTACATCACCGGAGATTGTCATACAGGGGATGCCGCAGAATCAGATCTTGCTTTCTGATTATAAAGTAAAGATTTCCCTGGAAGAATTTTATTTAAATCAAAAGAAGAGTTACATAAAGCTGTACAAAAGAACCGGAAGATCCGCAAAAGAAGAACAGCTTTTGGACATGCCTGTAAACTGGAAAAAGGGAAAGGCAGAATTGAAAGATAAGAAAAGCAGCGGCAGTAATACAGGGGAGAGCGGCGATGATGTATATCTGAAAGATGGCTGGTATCGGCTGAAAATCTATGCGGAAGATCTTGCAGGGAATCAGGAAGAGCAGGAAATCTGTTTTGCAGTGAACCGCTCCGGTCCGAAGCTTACGACGGATGCTTCCATGCAAAAATTTCTGAAACAGAAAACAGCACAGCAGGGACAGAAGTTAAAATTACGGGTGTGGGATGTCAACAAAATGCAAAAGGAAGAACTGCAATGCATATTTGACGGAAAAGCAAGAAATTTGGAAGAAGGGAAAGATTATCAGAAACGAAACAGACAAACAGCGGAAGGATTTATGGAGTATGATTATGAACTGGCGGAGACCGTCTTTGAAAAAGAAGGAAGGTACAGTCTGAAGCTTTTTCTGGAGGATGAAGCAGGACATCAGCTGCCGGAAAAAGAAAAAATATTGTGCCGGGACTTTGCGATTGACCGGACACCGCCGATCTGTGTGATCGATCCAATAAAAGCAACAGAAAAAGGCTTTCAGGTTCAGACGATCTGCGAAGATAATGTTGATTTTGCAAAAATTTGGCTCTGCAAAAATGGCAGCCTGTATAAAGAGAGCAAAAATCAGGAAAGCAGCTGGGAGATCTCCTTTGGGCATGGAGAAAAATGGCAGCTGGAAGTTTTTGATACAGCCGGAAATAAAGAAGTGCGGTATCTTCTGAAAGAAGAGCTGGAAAAAGAACTCGAACGGAAAAAACTGTTGCCGGAGAAGAAAGGGAAGCACAAGAACAGAATCTTTGAGACACAGAAACAGACAGAAAACGGAACACATGGGGAAAAGCAGAAAAAAGCCGGCTTTTTGCAGAAAGAGACGAATTCTTTATCAAACGAGCCGGAAAGACAGGAACAAGAAAAAGACAGGGATGAGGGACAGATGACAGTTACAGTAGTTTTTATAGTGCTGTCTGGTCTGTCAGGGATGCTGTATTGGGTTAAGCATCGACAAAAAGTGCAGATCTAGATTGTTCTGAACGAAAAAATATGCTATGATGGTTCAAAACTTAAGAGGTGATGGGCTTTGGAATATAAAATCATAGATCTTGTTTTTCCGATATTGGTACATTTTCTGGCATTGCAGCTTACTGGAATACTCGGCATTGGAGATGCGGCTTTTCAGACCATGCTGGCGGCCGTCATCACAATGCCATTGTTTTTCTGGCTCTACCGGAAAGATCAGAACCTGTGGAGAAAAGAAAAAAGAAAGATAACCTGGATACAGTGGATCATCGTGATCGTGGCGGCGGCCGGGCTGAATATTCTGTTTTCGGCACTGATGTCGTTTCTGGTATCGGATTATGGGATTACCAGTGAATCACAGGATGCCCTGCTCTCAAGCCGGATGCTGTTCCAGATCCTTGGAATGGGTATCGCGGTACCGGTCACAGAAGAGCTGATTTTCCGTGGACTTGTTTACCGCAAGTTGGAACGCTATGTTTCCGTAAAGAAAGCAGTCCTTTTGGGAGCAGCGATCTTTGCAGTTTATCATGGCAATCTGCTGCAGATCCTGTTTGCTTTTCCGATGGGGATTATCCTGAATCTGCTTTACCATCGCTATGAAGATCTGAGAGTGCCAATCCTGTTTCATGCGGTCTCCAACCTGATGGCTGTTTTACTTACCGCAATTTAGACAGATTAAAAAATATGAGATGATTTTCGATTTTATAGACAGGATTTTCTCGCATCTGATAGAAAACTGTGCAGATTACAGAAATGCATAGAGGAATGTTACTTACATTTTTGAAAATCAATGGGAAACAAAACAGACACAATTTAAAAAATATAGAAATAAATAAAAAAGAATAAAGTAAAAATCAAAAAAATAAAGATTTAAAATTGAATTTACAAATAATCTGATAATTTAACAAAAAATACGTCTTTACAAATGAAAAAAATGGGTGTATAGTCAATGACAAGATTTGAGAAAAAGTTGCATTAGCGAACACAGAAGTTAGCAGGATGCAGCAGGACATGGCAATCTGGTCAGTCCGCTTATCTGAACAGAATATTACAACTTAAGAAAGGAAAGACGTATGAGTACAGCAAAATTGAACGAAGCCGTTCAGACTCCTGGGCTGTATCAGCCGGAATTTGAACACGATAACTGCGGTATAGGAGCAGTCGTAAACATTAAGGGTGTCAAATCCCACGGAACCGTCGAAAATGCATTAAAGATAGTAGAAAATCTAGAACATAGAGCTGGCAAAGATGCCGAAGGAAAAACAGGTGATGGTGTAGGAATCATGCTTCAGATTTCACACAAGTTCTTCTCCAAAACCTGTGAGTCCCTCGGCATCTTTTTAGGTTCTGAGAGGGAATACGGAATCGGTATGTTCTTCTTCCCTCAGGATGAACTGAAAAAGAACCAGGCAAAGAAAATGTTTGAGATCATTGTGGAAAAAGAAGGTCTTAAATTTTTGGGATGGAGGGAAGTTCCGGTTGTTCCGGAAGTTCTCGGACACAAAGCACTGGAATGTATGCCGTGTATCATGCAGGGATTTGTAGCAAAACCAAAACACCTGGCAAAAGGTATTGATTTTGACCGCAGACTTTATGTGGTAAGACGTGTGTTTGAACAGAGCAATGACAATTCCTATGTGGTTTCTCTTTCAAGCAGAACGATCGTATACAAAGGTATGTTCCTGGTAGGACAGCTCCGTACCTTCTTCCGTGATCTGCAGGATGCAGATTATGAATCTGCGATCGCGATCGTACACTCTCGTTTCAGTACCAACACAAATCCGAGCTGGGAGAGAGCACATCCGAACCGCTTTATCGTACACAACGGTGAGATCAACACGATCCGTGGAAATGCCGACAAGATGCTTGCACGCGAAGAGACGATGTTCTCCGAGCATTTCAAAGGAGAGCTGCACAAAGTTCTGCCGGTTGTCAATACTTCCGGTTCTGACTCGGCAATGCTCGACAACACACTGGAATTTATGGTGATGAGTGGTATGGATCTGCCGCTGGCCGTGATGATCACGATCCCGGAACCATGGGCAAACAACAAGACCATGAGCCAGAGCAAAAAAGATTTTTATCAGTATCATGCAACGATGATGGAGCCGTGGGACGGACCGGCATCGATCCTGTTCAGCGACGGAGATGTGGTAGGAGCCGTGCTTGACCGTAACGGTCTGCGTCCTTCCAGATACTATATCACCGATGACGGTTATCTGATCCTCTCTTCTGAGGTCGGTGTGCTGGATATCGATCCGACCAGGATCGTGCTCAAAGAAAGACTGCATCCGGGCAAAATGCTTCTGGTGGATACGGTAAAAGGAAGAGTGATCGATGACGATGAACTGAAAGAAAGTTATGCAAAAAAGCAGCCGTATGGTGAGTGGCTGGATCGTTACCTGGTAAATCTTTCTGATCTGAAGATTCCGAATAAACGCGTGGAAGAGTACAGCGATGAGGAGCGTGCAAAACTCCAGAAAGCCTTTGGTTATACTTACGAAGAGTACCGTACTTCTATTTTAAATATGGCAAAGAACGGTGCAGAAGGCATCGCTTCCATGGGTATTGACACACCGCTGGCTGTTTTATCGGAATGTCATGTGCCGCTGTTTAATTATTTCAAACAGCTGTTTGCACAGGTGACGAACCCGCCGATCGATGCAATCCGTGAAGAAGTGGTAACATCCACGACCATTTACATCGGTGAGGACGGAAATCTGCTTCAGGAAGAAGCAAAGAACTGTCAGGTACTGAAGATCAACAATCCGATCCTGACAAATACCGACATGCTGAAGATTAAAAATCTGGATGTCGAAGGCTTTAAAGTAGCGGAAATTCCGATCACGTATTATAAGAACACAAGCCTGGAAAAAGCCATTGACTATCTGTTTGTCGAAGTAGACAGAGCACACAGAGACGGAGCAAACATCCTGATCCTGACAGACAGAGGCGTTGATGAAAACCGTGTGCCGATCCCTTCACTGCTGGCAGTATCCGCTGTGCATCAGCACCTTGTAAAGACGAAAAAGAGAACTTCACTTGCAATCGTTCTGGAATCCGGCGAACCAAGAGAAGTGCATCATTTTGCTACACTGCTTGGTTATGGTGCAAGTGCGATCAACCCATATCTGGCACTGGATACGATCCATCAGCTGATCGACAGCAAGATGCTGGATAAGGATTATTATGCAGCTGTGGAAGATTACAATCAGGCTGTCCTTAGCGGAATCGTAAAGATTGCTTCCAAAATGGGTATTTCCACAATCCAGTCTTATCAGGGATCTCAGATTTTTGAGGCAATCGGCATTGATAAAGAAGTGATCGATAAATATTTCACAAATACGGTCAGCCGTGTCGGTGGTATCACAATGAAAGATATTGCAGAAGAAACGGACAAACTGCATTCCGGAGCATTTGATCCGCTGGGACTGGATGTAGATGAAACACTGTACAGCATCGGACGGCACAAAATGAGAAGTGCCGGAGAACATCACCGTTACAATCCGCAGACCATTCATCTGCTGCAGCAGTCGACCTGGAGAGGCGATTACAACCTGTTCAAACAGTACACGAATCTGGTAGACAAAGAAGAGACCGGCTATCTGCGAAGCCTGATGGATTTTGATTATCCGGAAAAAGGTGTGCCGATCGAGAAAGTAGAGAGTGTCGAATCCATTGTAAAACGATTTAAGACCGGAGCAATGTCCTACGGTTCCATTTCTCAGGAAGCACATGAAACACTGGCAATCGCCATGAACCGTCTGCATGGTAAGTCAAACAGCGGTGAAGGAGGCGAAGATCTGGAGCGTATGATCGTTACCGATCCGAACAGGAACCGTTGTTCTGCAATCAAACAGGTAGCATCCGGACGTTTTGGAGTTACCTCCAAATATTTGGTCAGTGCACAGGAGATCCAGATCAAAATGGCACAGGGAGCAAAACCGGGTGAAGGCGGTCATCTGCCGGGCGGAAAAGTTTATCCGTGGATCGCAAAGACCAGACATTCCACACCGGGTGTGAGCCTGATCTCACCACCGCCTCATCACGATATTTATTCAATCGAGGATCTGGCAGAGCTGATCTACGATCTGAAGAATGCAAACAAAGACGCGAGAATTTCCGTAAAACTGGTATCGGAAGCCGGTGTCGGAACGGTTGCAGCCGGTGTTGCAAAAGCAGGAGCACAGGTCGTGCTGATCTCCGGTTATGACGGAGGTACCGGAGCTGCACCAAGAAGTTCCATCCACAATGCCGGACTTCCGTGGGAGCTCGGACTTGCAGAAACCCATCAGACGCTGATCATGAACGGACTTCGAAACAAAGTCCGCATTGAGACAGACGGAAAACTGATGAGCGGACGTGACGTAGCGATCGCGGCACTGCTTGGAGCAGAAGAATTCGGTTTCGCAACCGCACCGCTGATTACAATGGGATGTGTGATGATGCGTGTCTGCAACCTGGACACCTGTCCGGTCGGCGTGGCAACACAGAATCCGGAGCTGAGAAAACGTTTCCGCGGCAAACCGGAATACGTGGAAAACTTCATGCGGTTCATCGCACAGGAACTGCGTGAATACATGGCAAAACTTGGATTCTGCACCGTAGACGAGATGGTTGGACACAGCGAACTGCTGAAGAAGAAAGAACATGCTGCAAATGTAAATGCAGCGAAAGTGGATTTAAGCCGCATTCTGGATAACCCGTATGCAGGCAAAGAGATGAAAGTGACATTTGATCCTTCTCAGGTATATGATTTCAAATTGGAAGAGACGGTGGATCAGACCATTTTAATGAAGAAACTGAAAGCTTCTCTGGAGAAAAAACAGAAACGGAGCATCGAAGTCGATGTCACCAACATCAACCGTGCTTTCGGCACACAGTTTGGTGCTGAGATCACCAAACGTTACGGTGATACACTGGATGCTGATACCTACATTGTAAAATGTAAAGGTGCAGGCGGACAGAGTTTTGGAGCTTTTATCCCGAAAGGACTGACACTGGAGCTGGTCGGCGACAGCAATGACTATTTCGGAAAAGGTTTATCCGGCGGAAAACTGATCGTATATCCGCCAACCGGTGTAAAATTCAAAGAAGATGAAAACATCATTATCGGAAACGTGGCACTGTACGGTGCAACAAGCGGAGAAGCCTACATCAACGGTGTTGCCGGAGAACGTTTCTGCGTGCGAAATTCCGGTGCAAAAGCGGTTGTAGAAGGCGTCGGAGATCACGGATGTGAATATATGACGGGCGGTCGTGTTGTTGTCATCGGAAAAGTCGGCAAAAACTTTGCAGCCGGTATGAGCGGCGGTGTTGCCTATGTTCTGGATGAAAACAACGATCTGTATACAAAAGTCAACAAGCAAATGGTTTCCGTTGAAAAACTCGGCAATAAATACGATGTGCAGGAATTAAAAGATATGATCGCAGAGCATACGGCATACACCAATTCTGCAAAAGGAAAAGAAATCCTGAATCATTTTGAAGAATACCTGCCGAAATTCAAGAAGATCATCCCGCATGATTATAACCGTATGATGATGGCGATCGTGCAGATGGAAGAGAGAGGCCTTAGCAGTGAGCAGGCACAGATTGAAGCATTTTATGCAAATAAAGCGAGATAGGAGGGAAAAGAAATGGGAAAACCAACCGGATTTTTAGAGTACGAAAGAAGAGTGAGTGAAGAGATCGCACCGCTTGAACGTATTAAAAATTTTAACGAATTTCATATCCCTCTGCCGCTGGAAAAACAGCAGCTTCAGGGAGCACGCTGTATGGCATGCGGAGTGCCGTTCTGCCAGTACGGAAAAATGATAAACGGCATGGCATCCGGCTGTCCGCTGAACAACCTCTGCCCGGAATGGAATGATCTTGTCTATACCGGAAACTGGGAACAGGCTTACAACCGTCTGATGAAAACACATTGTTTTCCGGAATTTACTTCCAGAGTGTGCCCGGCACTCTGTGAAGCAGCCTGCACCTGCAACTTAAACGGAGACCCGGTCTCCACAAAAGAGAACGAGCGTGCGATTATTGAGCGTGCCTACGAGACAGGACTTGTCAAGGCACAGCCGCCGAAAGTGCGTACCGGAAAAAAAGTAGCTGTGATCGGAAGCGGTCCGTCCGGACTTGCCGTTGCCATGCAGCTGAACCGCCGTGGTCATGAGGTGACCGTATTTGAGCGAAATGACCGCATCGGCGGCCTGCTCCGCTACGGAATCCCGAACATGAAACTGGAGAAATCCGTGATCGACCGCCGTGTCCGTCTGATGGAAGAAGAAGGCGTGATCTTTAAAACCAATGTCAATGTCGGTGTGGATGTCAAAGCAGCCAAACTTCTGAAAGATTTCGACCGTGTGGTACTCTGCTGCGGAGCATCAAACCCAAGAGATATCAAAGTGCCGGGACGAGAGGCAGAAGGCATTTATTTTGCCGTTGATTTCCTGAAAGGTGTGACAAAGAGCCTGCTGGATTCTGATCTGGCGGATCAGAAATTTGTTGCCTGCAAGAATAAGAAAGTGATGGTCATCGGAGGCGGTGATACCGGAAACGACTGTGTCGGAACAGCCATCCGCCTGGGTGCATCTTCTGTGGTACAGCTGGAGATGATGCCGAAAGCCCCGGACCAGAGAGCGGCAAACAATCCATGGCCGGAGTGGCCGAGAGTCTGCAAGACTGATTATGGTCAGCAGGAAGCGATTGCTGTATTCGGACACGATCCGCGTATCTATCAGACCACCGTAAAAGAATTCATTGCCGATGACAAAGGCAGACTGAAAAAAGCAGTGCTGGTCAAATTACAGAGCAAAAAAGATGAGAAAACAGGTCGCATGATGATGGTTCCGGTGGAAGGAAGCGAATGGACGGTTGAAGTGGATGTCGTACTGATCGCAGCCGGTTTTCTTGGCTCACAGAAATATGTGACCGATGCCTTTAAAGTAGATCTGACACCGCGTACGAACGTGGCAACGGAAGCAGAGAAATATCAGACTTCCGTAAAGAATGTCTTCACGGCAGGTGATATGCACCGGGGACAGTCTCTGGTTGTCTGGGCGATCCACGAAGGAAGGGAAGCGGCCAAGGCAGTAGATGAATCCCTGATGGGATATACCAACCTCGTTTAAAGAAAAGGAACGCAAAAAAACGGGGCAGATCATTCTGCCCCAAGTTCCAGCATCACACTGGCGATATACCATCCGTCTTTGATTTCTCTGGTGGAGATCCCGTTGTAACGGCGGACGATATCATTGATGATCTGACGGCCAAGCCCATGCTGCTTTTTATCCGCCTTGGTCGTGCGGATGGTAAGTGCCTTGTCTTGCATGGAAGGATCCATTTTGTTTCGAATGGTCAGGGAGAGATAATCCTTGACCATTTTCATTTCAATCACAATTTTCGGATCTTCAATTTTTTTGGATGCTTCGATCGCATTGTCCAGAAGATTCGCAACAAGAGAACAGAGATGGTGATCGGGGATCGACAGATGTGGAGGCAGTACGATCTGAATATCCATCGGGATCTGATACTTATGAGCCGTGGCGTATTTAAGGTTGATCACCTGGTTGACAATCTCATTTCCGGTCTCAATCTGATTGTCGAGTGCATAAATCTCTTTGGAAAGATTGTAAAAATATTCTTTCAGGGCATCGTATTTGTTCTGGCTGAGCAGACGATCCATGCAGGCAAAATGATTTTTCGTGTCATGCCGCAGGTGGTGGTATTCTGTCACAATCGTATTCAGATCTTTCATATGCTGCTTTTGATAATCATTCTGCTGGTTGATCAGCTGAAGCTGGATGCGGCTGCTGTATTCGCTGGTCATCTGCCATACCATATAATATAGAAGCAACTCGCTCACCAGAGAGAAGGTTCCGATGTAATTGATCACGCCGCTGACAGCATCAAAATAATTTTTCAGCATCATGACGGTGCAGGAATTTAAAATCGGAGTCAGGATCATGACCATATAATAGGAAAACGGATAATTTTGTTTTGTATTCGGTCGGAAACGGATAAAAAAGCATCCGCACAAAACAAGCAGAATGCTTGGCAGAAGAGATTTATTATAAGAATGAAGCGTAAATATAATACTGTCCGGCAGAATATGGGAAAGCAGATTCAACAGGATGCTGAACGGAAAGCGGCATAAGAGCAGAATTGAAATATAGATCAAAGGCAGAAAGAATTTAAAGCTGGCCCTTCCCTCGCATATCACAAAAGCAAATAATATTAAAAAAATGGCATGTAAAAGTATATAGAGCCAGAAGACATCGCCATACAACTTTGGCAGATAATATTCTTCAATCAGAAGAAAAATCGCATGGACGCAAAAAATGCCGGTTATGCAGGGAATCCTCAGACGAAATGTCTTTGGTGTGAGGATTTTACAGAGCATCAGCTGCCCTAAAAAAACTTCAAGTAAAAGAGAGAAGATCTTGATGATCGTTCCAAGGGAAAATTCAGGCATCATAACGTCAGCCTCCGAAATTCTACTTTGATGTCATCCAGGCGATAGCGGCTGACCGGGAGTTGCTTTTTGCTGTCCAGAACGACACAGGTTGTCTGAATGTTTTTAATATAACGGTAATTGACCAGGTAGCTTTTGTGGATACGGATAAAACCGTAAGGATGAAGCTGCTTCTCCATGTCAGACATTTTAAAACGGATTGCTTCACTTTGCTGATCCCCGCTAAGAAAAAGCGTCACATATTTATCGATACTCTGCACGTAAATAATATCATCAATCCGGAAACGGTACATCGAAGTACGGTTCTCAAATGTCACATAATCCTGTTCGGACTCTGCATGGCAGTCCGCAAGGATATCTGCGATACAGCCGGAAATCTCTGACTGAAACTCGTCCTTTGGGATAAAACGGAATGGTCTTGCCTTGAAGGATTCATAAACACATTCGCGGTGGATGGAAACATAGATCAGATAACAGTCCATATCCAGCTCACGCAGTTTCTGTCCGAGACTCAGTCCATCAATCAGCGGCATATCGATATCAAGAAAACAGATATCCCAGCGTTTCCCTTCATATAAAGAAGAGAGGAGTTTTCCGCTGTCCGTAAAAAGCTCAATCTCACATTCCGTCGAATATTCCTTAAAAATCCGCTCTATCTGTTCATAATAATATTCAGCAGTAATGTATTCATCATCACAAATCGCAATCTTCATTTTATCACTTCCTGTAATCTAATTTGAACGCAGAGAAACATTCCACCGCTTCAAGTGTGCAGAGCACTAAGCGGTGGGTGAATGTCTGCTTTACATATATACGGAACAGAAATCATGCTTCTGTTCCGCCTGGTAATTTTCATTATAGTGGATTATGGATAGAATGTCAAATTTCATAGGAAGACTGAATGAAAATTTGACATTTACGACATTGCTTTGCCATTCACGCCTATATTTGCTATACACGACACACAGATTGAAACTGAAAAAAGAGTGTGATAGGGTAAAAATTACAAGAGGCACAAAAAAGGAAAAGCAAGGAGGAATAATATGAAACGAAACAGAAAACGCCAGGTGACGGCTATGGCAATGGCAGTCATGATGGCAGCAGCAAGTTTTAATGTAAGCGGAATCGCAATGCCGGTGTATGCGGCAGAACAAAGTGACGAGATCCATTTCCCGGATGTCTATGCAAAAGACCTGGTTCAGCCGATCAAAGATCAGGAAACCATCAATAAGAAAGTGAATGCCCTTCTGAAAACGATGACAACGGAAGAAAAATACACCTTCCTCGGCGGAAACGGAACCGGTGATACGGAAGGAAATGCCGGATATCTGAAAGGTGTGCCAAGACTAGGCGTGCCAATGATCAAGATGTACGACGGACCTGCCGGTCTTCTCTATCCGCAGGATACCACAAACCCGCCGCAGGAGCAGATGCTTGCAGCGACCTGGGATGAGTCCATGGCAGAGATGTACGGAGAAGCTGTCGGAAATGAAAACCTGGCAATCGGCGGATGTATGATGTTGAGTGCACAGCTTGATATTCAGAGACAGCCGCAGTTCCAGAGAACGAAAGACCAGATGGGCGAAGATCCATACCTGTTATCCAGCATGGCAGATGATCTGGTAAACGGCATGACCAAGAATGGCGGTATCGCAGTCCTGAAACATTATGGAGCTTTTGCACAGAATGCATCACCGGGAACAAACACAAACGTAGAAGTTTCCGAGCAGGCACTGCATGAAACCTATCTGGCAGGATTTGAATCAGCAATCAAAACAAATGATTCGATCGGTGTGATGTCATCTTATAATAAACTGTCCGGCACATGGGCTTCTGCAAGTACGGAACTTCAGGAAAATATCCTGCATAATATGTGGGGATTTGATGGGTTTACCATCACAGACTGGGGTGGAAACCACGAGTATACACTGGATAAAGGAACGGACGTTGAAATGCCGTCCTTAAGAAACAACAGCCAGGCAAAAACACAGGCGAAAGTGGATGCCGGTGAGATGACACAGGAAGAGGCAGATGCACTGGTTGACAAGAGCGTAAAACGTGTACTGACTGCTTATGCCAAAGGCGGATATCTGACGCTGGTACAGGTTGATGAAGACGGTTATGCAAAAGAAGAAGCAGGCAGAACGGAGCTGATCAAGCCGGGTACCGATAACCAGGCACTGGCAGATCTGTATGATGCAAGCAATGAAGCCGTTGAGAAAGTTGCAGAAGAAGGCGGCGTACTTCTGAAAAATGAAAACAAGACGCTGCCACTTGATACAACAGGTGACAAGAGCGTGGCAGTTGTCGGCGTGAACGGTATGACCCTGATCTCTGGTATCGGTGGTGAACGTTCTTACGGTTCTATTCGTGCGATGACAAGCCCGTACGAAGCACTGACCGATATCCTTGGAACCGATAAAGTAGAAGGACAGGTTTACAACGACAAGATCGGAACGATCATCCCGACCGAAAATCTGTATACAACAGCAGCCGGAAGCGAGCATGGTGCAGTCCGTACCTACGGTACCGGAAAATCAGCAGAGACTGGTGGAAATTATCAGGGACAGTTTGTAAGCAACAGCGTTCCGGAGACCAAGATGGAAGGACACGAAATCGGAGAATTCTGCCAGGTTGACGAAAAGATTGATTTCAATACAAACAGCAAAACTTATCGCAATGCAGAAGGCGGAAATGCTTTTGATTATACACAGAACCCGGCCTATACCTGGACGACTTATCTGGAAGCTCCGGAAGACGGTGAATACAGCATTATCCTGCAGAGCATCGGTGCAAAAGCAGCCATATCCATTTATGAACTGGATGAAGATGGAAATCCGACGGAAAAAGCGATCGGCAGCGGTTCCGGTGCAAGTACAAATCAGGGTACACAGTACTATGGAGGCATTATTCCATCTGAAACGGGAGAAAACCTTTCAACTGCAAGCGTTAAACTGGAAGCCGGAAAGAGATATATGATTGGTATTGCTTCCGAAAATGCAGGAGCAGTAAACGGCAAAGATATGCAGGTCGGACTGGCATGGGTAACACCATCTCAGAAGCAAGCGAACATTGACAATGCGATCAAAGCGGCAGAAAATAATGACACGGTAGTGGTCTTTGCGTATGCACAGGTAAGTGATCCGAAGAGCACAAGAGAAGCAACCACACTGAAACTGGATGCTTATCAGCAGACCATGATCCAGAATGTAGCGAAAGCAGCTCATGAAAAAGGCAACAAAGTAGCCGTTGTTCTGAACAATGACTCCGCTGTTGTTATGGAAGACTGGATTGATGACGTGGATGCAATCCTTGAAATGTACTATCCGGGACAGCGAGGCGGTGTTGCAACAGCAAAACTGCTGACAGGTGAAGTGAACCCGAGCGGAAAACTGGCTTACACCATTCCAAAGAAAGACACAGATACCCTGATCACCATCTCGGATGAAGCATGGAATCGTTTTGAAAAAGAAGATGAAACAGAAGATACTGAAAAACAGAGCGATGTTGCAACTCAGGAAGCCGGAGACGGATTCCCGGGAGGTGGATTCCCAGGAGGTGGATTCCCAGGAGGCGGATTCCCAGGAGGTGGATTCCCGGGCTTCGGAGGCGGAAAAGCCAATACAACCTATTTTGATGAGGGAATCAATACCGGATATAAATGGTTTGATGAAAATAATATCGAACCGCAGTTTGATTTCGGATACGGACTTTCCTATACCACATTCGAATATGGCGATATGAGCGTTGCAGAAAATGCAACCGACGGTGAAGTTGCCGGCTATGATGTAACCTTTACTGTAACCAACACCGGTGATGTGGCCGGAAGTGAAGTCGCTCAGGTATACCTTGGTGAAGCACAGGTACCGAAAGGTATTCAGACATCAAAATATGCACTGGCAGGCTATGAGAAAGTCAAAGATATCCAGCCGGGCGAGACAAGAGAAGTAACGGTTCATGTAAGCGGACGTTCCCTGTCCTACTGGAACAGCAATCAGGAAGAACTGAATGTAAACGCAGACGGCACAAAAGATAAGTGGACACTGGCAACCGGTGAGAGAAAGATTTATGTCGGATCTTCTTCTGACAAACTGCTCATGGAAAAGACCGTTGATGTTGAGAAACAGACAAACAGCATTGACATGGTAAAACAGGGACTGTCACGCATGATCGCCCTGATCGAGAGCCTCAACAGTTCTGAATATACCAAAGAAAGCTGGGCAGCAGTAGAAGATGCACTTGCTAATGCAAAAGAAGTACAGGTAGATGAAAATGCAACGGAAAGCAAACTCACAGAGGTACAGAATGCTCTGCTGAAAGCTTACACAGCACTTGAGTACGGTGTACAGAAGACACATCTGCAGATCCTCGTGGATTCTGCAAACGATATCCTCAAAGAAGCAGCAAATTATGAAAATAATGCAAAAACACTCAAAGATGCCGTAGCAAAAGCAGAAAAAGTGCTGACAAACGAAGACGCAACGCAGGAAGAAGCAGATGCAGTCATGACAGAACTGGTGAAAGCACTGCAGGAACTCTCAGAAAAAGCAAGCGTGAAGTCCTTAAAAGAACTGATCGATGCAGCGAAAGAGATGATCGAGAGCAGTAACTTTACATCAGCAAGCCAGAAGAAATTAGAAGATGCCGTAGCAAAAGCAGGAGATGTGCTTACAGACGGCGAGCATACATCCGCAGAGCTGGAAAAAGCATACAATGATGTGATTGATGCGATCATTAACCTGGAACGCAAAGGTAACAAGGCAGCACTCTCTGCCATGATCGAAAAAGCAGAAGAAGTTTTGGCAGATAAAGATGCCTATGTAGCTTCCACGATTGACGGACTGGATGCAATCCTTGCCAATGCAAAAGCAGTGAATGAAAACGAAGACGCAACACAGAACACCGTAGACAACATGGTGAAGACTCTGACACTGAAAGTGGCAGATGCACGCCTTAAAGGTGACGTGGATGGTGACGGAAGCGTTGGCACAAGTGACAGTGCAAGCCTTCTTCAGTATGCAGCAGAAAAGATCACCCTGGATGATGTATCAACACAGAGTGCAGATGTAAACGGCGATGGTGTTGCAGATACACAGGATGCGGCAATGATCCTTCAGTACGCAGCAGAAGAGATCACTTCCTTCTAAAAGCAGGTTTTTGAAATAAAACCTGAAAAAATTTCCTTCTTTACACAAAAAAATAAAAGGCTGAAAAAACGGATTTTTCAGGCGAAAAGGGCTTCATGCTACACAGGCATGGAGCCTTTTTCTGTGCTTGACAGACGTTTTTAAATATGTTACCAATATAAAACATAGAATAGTTTAGACTAACAAAAGAAAGCTGAAACGTACAAAAGTTACAAGTATACAAATAGATATACCGGAAAAGCTGTGCGGTGTGAGGCTGACATGGAGGAGAATAAAATGAGACGAAGATTTCTGGCGTTTGTGTGCTGTTTCGGTATGCTGGCATCTTTGCTGCCGTGCAGTGTAAAGGCAAATGGGAGAACAACGAACGTAAATCTGCTGGAAACACCGGAAGAAGTGGCAGAAGTGTTTTACAGGCAGAATGCATCTCTTAGAAAGAGTAAGGGGGTCACGGCACAGGATCAACAAAATGAGATTCGCAAACGTGTGATCGTAGAGAGTGCACAGACTCTGGAAAATACATACGGAGCAGTAAAGACGTATTACTATACGGTGGGTGGCTACCAGATCTTACTGTATGACAGTGCAGATCAGGCAGAGCTTGCAGTGACAAACCTGAAAAAAGATTACCCGGGAGTACACATTTTTCAGGATATCCCGGTCACACTGGAAGAGGCAGCAAGAGACGGCGATGCAGATGTGCAGGTAGAAATACAGGATGCAGCCGAAAAAGAAGACGAGAGCGAAACAGAGACGGAAATCCAGGCATTTGACGGCATCCATATGATGGGTATGGACAAGTTGAAAGAGGATGCAAAAGACTGGAGCGGCGATGCAACCGTCGCAGTCATCGACAGCGGAATCGATGAGGATCATCCGTGGTTTACAACAAGACTGGATCGCAAAAACAGTGTCAATCTGGCAGCAGACGGTTTAGGCAAAGATGCATACAATGATCCGAACCAGGGACACGGCACACACGTTGCCGGCATCGTAACCCAGGCAACACCGGTGCAGGTCAAGATCATGGCCGTGCGAGTATTTGACCTGACTGGTTCTGCTTCTTACACAACGATCACACTTGGCGTTGACTATGCGGTACAGCATAATGCCGATGTTATCAACATGAGTCTTGGATTTGAGATCCTGCCGGGATTTGAAAGCGATGACACCGATTTGATGGATGAAGCTTTTGCGAGAGCTCTGGAAGCCGGCACAACTGTCTGTGTGGCATCCGGAAACGAATATACCGATACCGCAAGAAGTTATCCGGCAAGCAGCCGCTGGACGATCGCAGTCGGATCTCTGGAGCCGGATAAAGACGGAAATTCTTACATTCGCTCTGATTTTTCCAACAACGGAACCCTGCTTGATTTTGCAGCACCGGGAAGAAACATTTTCAGTGCATGGATCGGCGAGGGCGAGACAACCGAGATCGCAAGCGGAACCTCCATGGCAACGCCGCATCTGGCAGCGGCAGCAGCCTATGTCAAACTGAAACATCCGGATTACAACCAGAGAGAAGTTTACTCCGTTTTCCGTGATTATGCCGTAGATCTTGGCGAGCCGGGCAAAGATACCGAGTTTGGATATGGATACGTAGATTTCACAAATTATGCGGCAGAAGATCAGAACACAGCAAAAAAATATCAGGCGATCACAGCACCGGCTCAGATTAATAAAACGATGAATGATCTGGATAAGCCATTTACGATCGATATAGAGTTTTCCAGAGGAAACGGAACCTTAAGCTTTGCAAGTACCGATGAAAAAGTAGCAAAAGTAAACGGCAGTCAGGTTCAGGTAACGGGAGTCGGCAGCTGTGAGATCGTGATCACCGCATCCGAAACAGGCCAGTATTATCAGACCGAAGAGAGGGTAAGGATCCGTGTGGAAAAAGGACAACAGACCATCACCGTTCCGGTGACCGAATACCACAAATACCTCTCCGATAAAAACTTCAAGGTAACGGCAAGCATCGAAAAACCGGGCGACGGCAAACTGGTATTTCTGGCAAATGAAAACGATGTGCTGGAAGTGACCGAAGATGGCTATGTCACCATTTTAGGAACCGGTACAACACAGATCTACGCAGTGGCAAAAGCAAGCGACAATTTTGTAAGACAGGTCAGCGATGCAATCACCGTCACCATAGAGGAAGATCCGAAACCGCAGCCAAAGCCGGACAACAGTCAGAATCAGAGCGGAAATACAGATCATAATCAGCAGAATCCGGGAACTACCGTGTCACTGAAAAAGGCAGTGATCCGCAAAGTGCAGCCGAAAAAAGCTCAGGTCAAAGTAACCTGGAAAAAACAGGCGGCAGCAGGCAGCTACGAGATCCGTTATGCACTTAAGAAAAACATGAAAAATGCAAAGACGGTGAAGGCAAACGGCAAAAAGAGCAGTGTTACCATCAAAAAACTGAAATCAGGTAAAAAATATTATATACAGGTACGGGCTGTGAAAGAGAGCGGCACCGCAGTGACAAAGGGAGCATGGAGCACGAAAAAGAGCGTCCGTGCGAAATAGAAAAGTACAGGAAGAAATCTTTGCAGAGAAAGGAAGAAAAGCATGAGAAAGAAATTTGGTTATCAGGCAATGGCAGCGATCTTTGCAGTGGCAATGATCGTATCCGGAGCCGGAATGTATCAGACAACGGCAAAAGCAGCCGAAGAGCAGATCCGGACACCGCAGCAGAAAACAGCGGCCGAAACACAGGAGTCTGCAAAACGGAAGGCAGAAGCCGCATCTGCAGATCCGACGGAAGACGGAGAATACACTCTGACTTTTGAGGCAAAACAGGAAGGCAGCGATGAAAAATCCATGCTGGCAGGCTATTTTGACCCGAAAGCAAAACTGACCGTTGAAAACGGAAAAATGTATGTAACCTTTTTAAATACCAAGCTTTCCAGCTTTCTTCTTGATTTTACAGTGGCATCAGACGGAACGTATGCACAGACCGAAAAGACAGGCTTTGGTGAACAGGACGAAAGCGGAAATTACGCCATGTACGAGTATAAAATGGAGATCACAAAGCCTTCCGAAGTAAACAAAGGAGCGGCACTTGTTTCAGCCATGGGCGGGCAGAACAGCGACATTGGAAATTTTGACAAATACCTCAAGACGGACTTCACTTTCCTGACACTGGAAAAAGGCTGGAACGGATACGATGCATCCAAAACCGAGGACAAACCGACCGGAGCAGCAGCACTCAACGAAGCACTTCGCGATTATGGCATGGACAAAGACAATGACGGAATCGTTACAGCAGAAGAAGTAGCTCAGTATGGCGGAACCACACTGGATTTAAGTGAGTGCAACTTAAGCGAGATCGGACTTCTGCGTTATCTGCCATCTCAGATTGTAACGTTAAATCTCTCAAACAATGAGATCACAGCGATTCCGGAAGGACTGCTGGATAACCTGACCAGTCTGGAAAATTTTTATATCGAGCACAACAAGATCACAGAAATTCCGGCAGGACTGTTTAAAAACAACCACAGCCTGGACTGGATTTCCTTTACCGGCAATCAGATTTCCTCTCTGAAAGATAACACCTTTGAAGGGCTGGATGCTCTGACGATCCTTGATCTGGAAGGAAACCAGATCCGGGAGGTTTCCAAAAATGCCCTGACCGGCATGCCGAAACTTCAGCAACTCTCCTTTGTGGGAAATGGACTGGAAGATCTGAAGGATGATGTGTTAAAACCGCTTGCCGGATCTTTGCGGTGGCTGTTTTTACAGGAAAATAACATCGAGAGCCTGCCAAAGACCGTGGAAGACCTTTCTTCCCTTGAAGAACTCAATGCATACGATAACGGTATGAAAGATATCACAAAAGTGGATTTTTCAAAACTTCCACAGCTTCAGGAAGTCAACTTCATGCACAATGAGATTCGTGAAATCCCGTCCGGAACGTTTGCGAAGAATGAAAAGCTGGCAGGGCTGGATCTGTATGACAATCTGCTGACTACGATGTCACCGGATACCCTTCCGGCAACAGCAGTTCTGAGAAAACTGGATATCCGCCTGAACAACATTCAGGTCGTAGACCGCAAACTGATCATGAAAAGCCAGAGCTTTAACAAATTCTATCCGCAGAAAAGTGCGATGAGTCTGAAGATTGAAAAAGACGGCGAAAACGGCGTGAAATGGTCACAGGAACTGAGTATTCTGGATTTGCTGTACTGGTTCGATGCAACGAACGATGCAAAAGTCGAAGAAGCACAGTCTGTTGATGAATACAGAGAATTTCTGAAAGACAAAGGCTATGAAGGCCGCGATATCATGGATATTTTAAATGACCAGTACTATGACTGGGAGATTATTACCAGCATCGAAAAGAAAAACGCAGACGGAACCTACGAAACCGTATGGAAGAGTACGGATGATGATAAGGCAGACCTGGCAGGAGGAGCCTTTGCAACAGCAGAAAAAGGCACATACCGCGTCGTAAAAGATCTGTATTCCGGAAACAGCGGACTGCTGTTCTATCGTTTCAGCGTATTTTCAAACGAGGTCAATACAGCACAGCAGAACAATGTGACACCGGGTACAGACAAGCCGAATAATGGAAGTAACAGCAATACAAACGGCGGTAACAACGGAAACAGTGCAAATCCGGGAAATACAGCGGTGAAAAAACCGGCAAAGGTGAAAAAAGTAACGGCAAAGGCAAAAAAACGCACTGCAGTGATCAGCTGGAAAAAGGTAAAAGGTGCATCCGGTTATGAAGTTTACCGTTCTACAAAGAAAAACGGAAAATACAAAAAGATCAAGACGATCAAAAAAGCAGGAACGGTTCGTTTTACAGACAAAAAGCTGAAAAAAGGGTTCGCTTATTACTATAAAGTCAGAGCTTACAGAAAAACAGCTGTTGCGAAAGTGTATGGAAACGATTCGGCTGCAAAAAAAGTAAAAATAAAGTAAACATTAAAGTAAGATATCACGACGCAACAGATTCAAAGGAAAATGTACCAAAACGAGGAGGAAACAGAATATGAAGAAAAAATTTGTATGCCAGCTGCTTGCCCTTTCCATGACTGCTGTCATGGCAGTTCCACAGGCAGGACTGCCGGTATTTGCCGCATCTGCAGCAAATACACAGCAGGCACAGCTCAAAGAAGAAGCAAAAGTCGGAACAGAGATCACACAGCTTGAAGGATCAACCAGCTGGATGACAGGGACCCTGGAAAAAATCGTGCTTTCTGAGATTACTTCCGATTCTGCTTACTGCAAGGCGATTACGGGCATCAGCGTCAACGGTGTAGATTATGTGGCAGACTGGAATGAAGAAGATGATACACTGGTATACAGTGCCGGCTGGCTTGGTATGACGATCTACAGCGGAGCATTCAAAGAAGGCGAAAATACGATCGTGATCAAAGCTGACGGTTACCTAGACAAAACCATCCTCTTTACAAAAGCAGAAAATGAGTGCACGTTTGTAAGCCAGTCCGACGGAAACGGTGGTCAGGAACCGGAAGTACTGGATAAAACAGCTCTGACGGAAAAACTGGAAGAAGCAAAAGCACTGATACAAGGCGATAAGAGCGACGAGGAATGGGAAGATCTCCAGAGTGCGATCACAGCAGCAGAACATACATTAAGAGTGGCAACCACGCAGGCTTCCTTAAATACTGCACTGGAAGATCTGACAAAAGCAATGGAGAAATTTACCACAGGGCTGACTGCACCGACTGTTACCGCAGTTGCTTACGATGGCAACGAACTGACCATCGAAGAGATCAATCATTATTCCGATGATGCCAACTGGAAAGCTTACGGACAGTCCATTTCCGGAGTGACCGTAAACGGAACCGAATACAAAGAATACACCAATGATGATGATCCGGAAAGCGTTTACAGCCTTTCTGTACTGCACGGACTGACAATCGGTTCCGGCAAATTTACAGAAGGAAGAAACGCGATCGTGATCAAAGCAAAAGGTTACAAAGATAAAACGGTTGTATTTGCAAAATCCGGTGATACCTGCGTACTGATCAGTCAGACAGACGGGGACAGCGAACCTGTCACACCGCCGCAGCCAACCATCAAAGATCCGACCGAAGACGGTGTATATACTTTAACTTTTAAGACAACAAAAGCCGACAGCGAAGAAGACTCCATGCTGAGCAACTTCTTTGCGGCAAAAGCAAAACTGCAGGTAAAAGACGGAAAAATGACACTGACCATGTTAAATACCGGAAGCTCCAGAATGATGCTTGATTTTACTATTGGAAAAGACGGTACTTATCCGGCTGCCGAGAAGAAAGGCTACGGAGAAGCCGATGCTCAGGGAGCTTACACCGCATACGAGTACAGCATGGAAATTTCAGATCTGTCAGAATTACATTCTGCGGCAGCACTCGTTACCATGATGGGCGGAAGCGAAGCGGACAAAGGTAATTATGATAAATATATGAAGGCAAACATCAGTTTCGCATCCCTTGCAAAAGGATGGAAAGGTTATACCGATGAAGTGAGCGGTGAGCAGAAACTGATCAACAAGCTGATCGAGCAGGGATATGACCTGAATGATGACGGTGAGATCAGTGCAAATGAGCTGGCAGCAATCTCTGAGAGTGTGGATCTTTCCAACTGCGGACTGACAGACGTTTCCTTATTAAAAGGGCTGACAGATAAAGTAACCAGCCTGGATCTTTCCGAAAACCAGATCACCAGCCTGCCAGACGGACTGCTGGATCATATGACCGCACTTAGCAGCTTTTATGCAGATTCCAACTATATCGAAGAACTTCCGGAAAACTTCTTTGCAAACAATAAAAACCTGCAGTGGGTATCCATGCGTGCAAATAAATTAAAGAAGATCAACAAAAGCGATTTTGCGGGACTTACAGAGCTGAAATATCTGGAGCTGGACAACAATCAGATCGAAACGATCGCAAAGGGAGCTTTTGACGGCGATGCGGCACTGGATCAGTTTGGATTATCCGGCAACTTCCTGGAAAGCCTTCCGGAAGGTCTGTTTAAAGATGCCGGAGCATCCATGACCTTTTTGAATATTTCCGGAAATATGTTTGAGACACTGCCATCTGCCATCAGCGATGCAGTAAAATTAAAGAAACTGATCGCATACAATAACGTACTGACCAGCATTGCCGATGTGGATTTTGGCAAAATGGCAGATCTTACGGAAATCAACTTCATGAAAAACTATATTGCAGAGATCAAAGACGGAACCTTTGCAAAGAACAGCCACCTGCTGTCAGTCGATCTGCATGACAATCAGCTGACAAACCTCTCAGGAAGTGTATTTGCAGATACCTTTGAGAACAGCAGAGGAGATGGCAAACTGCAGAAACTGGATATCACCCTCAACAACATCCGCGTCGTAGATCCGGCTTTAATGAAAAAATGTGATACCTCCATCAACAAATTTTATCCGCAGAAGACAGCACTCTCCCTGACATTGAAAAAAGACAGTGACACCCAGATCAGCTGGAGTCAGGATCTGAGCATGCTGGATCTGGTATTCTGGTTTGATCAGACCGTAAGCGATGAGCAGAGAGAACTGGAGACACCGGAAGATTACCGGGCAATGCTGGAGCAGAACGGTTGGAAAGGCAAAACCATCACAGAAATCCTTCTTGCAAAGAACGATTCTTATGACTGGGATGTTATCACAGAAGTGCAGAAGAAAAATGCAGACGGAAGCTGGACAACCGTATCCGACAACACCGTAACAAGAGAGGCGGAAGCACTGAACGGAAGCTTCAAAGTAACGGATAAAGGCGTATACCGTATCATGAAAATGGTGAATACAACCCTGAACGGTTCCAAACAGTATCGCTTTACTGCATACTCCAACGTGATCGATCTGTCTGCAAAGGACGGAAACAACAATAATAGCAATAATAACGGAAATAACAATAACAGCAACAACAATCATAACAGTAATACAAACAACGGCACAAACGGAAATCAGAATCCGGGCACACAGACTATTGTCAGACCGGCAAAAGTAACAAAACTGACCGTATCTTCCAAAAAGAAAAAAGCATTCCTGAAGTGGAAGAAGAACAGCAAAGCAACCGGATACGAAATCTACCGTGCCACAAAGAAAAACGGCAAGTACAAAAAGATCAGAACGATTAAAAAAGCAGCTGCCGCAACATTCACAGACAGCAAAGTAAAGAAAGGCAAAACTTACTATTATAAAGTAAGAGCTTACAAGACCGTAAAAGGAAACAAAGCAAACGGAAAATTCAGTGCTGTCAGAAAAGTGAAGATCAAAAAATAACAAAAACTGCAAATAATAACAAAATTCCCCCTTCTGGTTGGAAAAAATATCTTCAAAATGTGTTACAATATAGAACAGTAACAGGCAGGCCTCGCAAAAGCGGGGCTTGTTTCTCTGTAATATAAGATCAGCAAAGAAGAGGAGAAAAGCGATGAAGCACAAAGCAGTCACACAGCGTATCCTTGCATGGATGCTTGCTCTGGCATTGCTGTTTACCGGCATTCTTCCGGCAAATACAGCAAGCCTGACCGTAAATGCAGCGAATACGACAAAAAGCAGCAATGAAATCACAACTGCAGAAGAATTTCCGACCAAAATTTCGGCAGGTGAAACCTATACACTGACGGCGGATATTAAGCTGGCAGACGGACAGCAGATCACAGATCTTGCCGGAACTCTGGACGGACAGGGACATGTGATCACCCTTTCCGGAAAAGCACTGGCGGAAAACGTATCCGGTACGATCCAGAACCTGGGAGTTGCAGGATCTGTTGATGTTACTTCCGGCTATAGAGGAAGTATTGCAGACAATCTGACCGGAACCATTCAGAATTCTTATTCTCAGGCAAAGATCAATGACAACTGGAATACTGTTGGCGGACTGGCTGGAACGATAAAAGGCGGAACTGTCCGTAACTGTTACTATGCAGCAGAGCTGAAGATGATGAATGGCGGAATTGCAGCCTATGCAGCAAGTGATGCAAGATCGCAGATCTCAAACAGCTATTTTCAGTCCGGAACTATGATTGAGACAGTTGCCATGGCAGCTTCCAACGCAGATGTCAGCGACTGTGCATCCAAATCTGCTGATGAATTAAAAACAGCAGACACCGTTGCTCTGTTAAATACAGGTATCGTCGATACCGGCTATATCTTTGCAGTCTCCGAAGATGGCGGATTTCCGGTTCTGGTAAAGGGAGCGGCCGAAATCAGCTGGACACCGCTTGAAAATGCACTGAAGCAGGCAGAAGGCTATGAAGAGGAAAACTATACGGAAGAGAGCTGGAAGACACTTTCTGATGCAGTAGCAGCCGGAAATGCTTTAAAAGCAGGCGAAGGGGTGACACAGGAGCAGATCACAGCGGCAGCAAAGGCGATCACCGATGCGATTGCAGCACTGAAAAACAGACCGACGACAAAACCGGTGGCATTGCCGGAGAATGTGATTTCCATCTCTTCCCAGGCAGATTTTTCCAAGATGGACAATGCAAAAGGCAAATATTTCGTCCTGACACAGGATATCACGGTAAACAGTGATTATGAAGATAAAAGTTTTTATATGAATTATTCTTCGTTTGCCGGGGTTCTGGACGGACAGGGACATACCATTACGTTTGAAAACGCAGGCTCGCTGTTTGCAAATCTGTCAGCAGGTGCTGTGATCCAGAACCTGACGGTAAAAGGAACGATGACCGGAAGCAGCAGTAATGTGACCGGACCGTTTGGAACGACCGCCTATGGTGCTTCCATTTTGAACTGTAAAAGTGAGATCAGCGGAGCAAACGTGGCAGGATTGATCGGGAAGACAGGAGCCTATATGGGAGCAAGTGCTTCCGATGACCGCGACGGTGTGATCGCAAACTGTATCGCAGTGGGAGATACCGGAAAAGGAGCACTTTGCAACAGCAGCAGCAACAACAGCGGTGCGGCGATCGTTGAGAACTGCTACTGGCTGGATACACTGGGCAGCGGTTCCGGTGCAATGTCCGAAGAGGACATGAAAACGCTGGATCTGGCAGAAAAGTTAAATGCCAATAAAGGCGAAAACGGAACTTCCTGGGGACAGGGAAGCGACGGTTATCCATACTTTGGCGAAAATCAGGATTATACACCGGGACAGTATGAATGGCCGGAGACAGGCGAAAACGCATACGATGTCGCATTTCAGGCAAAAAATGAAACAGAACCGACCGTTCTGGAAAATGCAAGACTGGAAGTAAGCCCGGATGCTGTTGGAATGGCAAACATAGCCGGAACATTTTCTCTTGTGGATTATACTCTGCCGGAAGGCGAGAGCCTTTCCTGGAGCTTTCAGCAGAGAAAACCGGAACGTGCCTTTGAAATTTATGAAGATGGAACATTCTGTGTAAACGGAACCGGAACAGCAGTGCTTCAGGCAGTAAAGAACAACAGCGACGGCAGTCAGGAAATCCTGGCATCTGTAGCGATCCGTTCCAGCAGAATCCAGATGACAGATATGAAACTGTATGTGGATGGAGAAGATGTAACGGATGGAAAAGTTACGGTACAGGGTTCTGAATACAAGCATATTACCGTAAAAGCACAGTATCAGGGCAGTGAAGAGTATCAGGATGTTTCTTACGCTTCCTTTATCTATGCAGCGGATGAAGCGGGTGCAAAACTTCTGCATAACCGCACCGATTCTTCCAGCGGCTTTTCCTTTAAAGAGACCGGAAGTGCAGTCTTTACAGTAACTGCAAAAAATCAGCCGGAAATTCACAAAACCGTGACGGTAACCTCTGCTTATGTTCCGGTAACATCCGTTGTTCCGGCAATTTCCGGCACAAAAGAAATACACAGCCGAAATGCAAACAGCGACGGACAGGAAACGGATGGCAGAGTTGCATTCAATCCAATCCTTGGTTCGGCAGTTGTCACACCGGCAAATGCAACCAATGCAGATAAAGTAATGATCACAAGTGATGATCCGGACGGAACGATCGCATACTATACAAATGGCGAAAAGGCTTACATACCGAAACAGGCCGGAACGGTAACCTTTACAGCGACGATCGAAGATACCAATCCGCAGACGGGAGAAACGAAAACAGTTTCCGGTGACAGTACGGTAACCTTTGTCTACAAAAATAACGTAAAAACCGTAGAACTTGCAGAAGAAAATAAGAATATGACGGTAGAAGCCGGCAAGAGCAGTGCAGTGTTTGCACCAATTGTCACAGGTGAACTGGATGATCAGGGATACGATGTCACGGAACCGGCTCTGAAATGGACTTACAGCCAGAGAGGTATTGCACAGGTTGTGAGAACCGGAAGCGGTTACTGGAAAAAGAACGGCGATTATAATGTGAACGATCCGGATTATGGTTCCTATCTTCCGGTGGCAGAATATCAGATTACGGGACTCTCCGAAGGAACCGTGACAGCAACCGGAACACCGATCGATGGCAAAAATAACGTAAAACCGGTAACGATCACCATTACCGTAACAAAGGGAAGCACCGCAGATATCGATGTAAAAGCAAAAGCAGAAGAAGGCATCAACAGTGCCGTAACGTACATCACAGAAAAACACAGCATAGACGGCTATGCGTATGGAGATGAATGGCTGATCTACGCACTGCTTCGCAATGGAGTTGAGATCAGCTCAGATGTGCAGGATGCTTATTATCAGTCTGCTGCAGCGGAAGTAAAGAAATGGAATGCAGACCAGAAGCCGACAGACATCGAGCGTGTTGCACTGGCACTTACGGCAATGGGCAAAGATATCACCGATGTGGACGGTACAGATCTGGTATCCATGATCTGCAATTCCGAAAAGCTGAGCGATGGATCAAATGAACTGATCTATGCACTGATGGCACTCGATGCAGCCAATGCTGCGATTCCGGCGGATGCAAAATGGTCCAGAAACACGATCATAGAAGCAATGCTTAGTTTTCAGAATGAAAACGGTGGATTCGGACTGACCGGAAAAGACAACACCAGTGTAGATATGACGGCCATGGCACTTCAGGCCCTTGCACCTTATCAGGAGCGAACCGAAGTAAAAGAAGCGATTGATCGTGCAGTTTCCTGTTTAAAAGAGGAGATGCGTGATGATTTCGGATATGGAACTTCCGAATCTACGGCTCAGGTACTTCTGGCACTTTCCTGCCTTGGCATTGATCCGACTTCTGCAGAAGTGGGATTTGGTACACCAAACTTTAATATGATCACAAATCTGATGAAATACCGCCAGAATGACGGAGGATTTTCACATCTGTCTAACCTTACAAAATCGCAGGAAATGTCAACGGTACAGGTACTGCAGGCATTTGATGCATATAAAAAAGGAACAAACACCTACTGGCTGATAAATGGTGAAAATCAGAGCGTGGCTGTCACCATCCTTGGCGATGAAGTACACGACAGCGACAAAGACGGAAAGATCCATGCATTTGTAAAGAATAACCTTCAGGTATGGGCAGCACAGAGCGAGTATCGTGTTCCGAAGAATGCAACCGCCATGGAAGCTCTGGATGTGGCACTTGCGGCCAATAAAATGACCAGTGAGAAAAAATACGGTGACACTTACATTGCATCGGTTACAAGAGCAGACGGCGTGAAACTCGGAGAGTTTACAAACGGAAGCAAATCCGGCTGGAAATACAGCGTGAACGGAACGGAACCGGATGTTGGTGCATGTGATTATACATTAAAAGACGGTGACCTTGTCATGCTGCACTATACAGACAACTATGCAAAAGAAAATACAGAAATCGATGAACAGGTAGAAAATGTTATTCGACTGATCGCAGCTCTTCCTTCCTTAGATAAGCTTACACGGAACGATCAGGAAGCAGTAAAAGCAGCAAGAGCAGCATACGACGCACTTACCGATACACAGAAAGCAAATGTGGAAAATGCAGATCTGCTGGTAAAAGCGGAAGCACAGCTCAAGGCTTTACAAGATGCAAAGAAAGACGATGATAAAAAGGACAACAACAAGGGCGATAACAGCAATAACAACGGAAACAACAATACTAATACAAACAACGGCACAAACGGAAATCAGAATCCGGGCACACAGACCATTGTCAGACCGGCAAAAGTAACAAAACTGACCGTATCTTCCAAAAAGAAAAAAGCATTCCTGAAGTGGAAGAAGAACAGCAAAGCAACCGGATACGAAATCTACCGTGCCACAAAGAAAAACGGCAAGTACAAAAAGATCAGAACGATTAAAAAAGCAGCTGCCGCAACATTCACAGACAGCAAAGTAAAGAAAGGCAAAACTTACTATTATAAAGTAAGAGCTTACAAGACCGTAAAAGGAAACAAAGCAAACGGAAAATTCAGTGCTGTCAGAAAAGTAAAGATTAAAAAATAGCAAAAAACGACAAAAAAAGGAGCTGCCTGAAACAGCTTTGGAAGGTTTATGCATAGTTCCCTAAAACAATCATTTACAGAAAGGAAAAGCAAGGCATGAAGAAAATGACACTTGGAAATCGTATCCTTGCCATGCTTCTGGCGTTTGTCATAATCCTGACCGGAATCGCTCCTGGCACATTCAATGCCCGGGTCGTGAAAGCAGCTGATGCGACAGAACAGAGATTTAACAGGACCTACCGTGAAGAAGGCATCGTACAGGTGACAGATTCCATTTACCAGAATTCGGACAGCATACTGACGCCGAAGGAAACATCACATCGTATCAAGGCACGGAAGGCCGGTGAAGTTACAGATAACAGCCAGGTATCCGACAAAGTCGATATAGATCAGATTGTAAAAGAAGGTATCACAAGTGCATCCACCTTCCTGAACAGCCAGAACTATAAATATGAATGCAGCGGTGCATCCGACTGGTATATCATGTCAAAACTGCGTACCGGACAGACGATCAGCGATGCAGAAAAAGAAGCATACGGTCAGAGTGCTGTTTCTGTTGTTTCAAAATGGAAAGCAAACCAGAAACCGACCGATATCGCAAGAGTGGCACTGACCCTGTCTGCTATGGGCAAAGATATCACGAATGTAGGCGGTGTAAATCTTGCAGCAATGCTGTACAGCAGCGACAGACTGGAAGACGGTTCAAACGAACTGAGCTGGACACTGATCGCACTGGATGCAACCTCTCAGAAAATTCCTGCAGATGCAAAATGGAACAGAGAATCCATGATCGATGCACTGCTTGGATTCCAGAATGAAAACGGTGGTTTTGGCCTGTTTGACAACAAATCAACAGGTGTAGATATGACTGCTATGATCCTGCAGGCACTGGCACCATATGTAAAAGAAGCGAAAGTACAGACGGCGGTTGACAAAGCACTTGCTTATCTGAAAGATGCTATGGACGAAGAATACGCTTATACTTCTTCCGAATCTGCCGCACAGGTTATCCTGGCACTTGCCTGCCTGAAACTGGATGCCGTGGATGCAGGTTTTGCAGCAGAATCAAAAAGTATCTTTTCAACGCTTGAGAAAAATTACCGCGTGAAAGACGGCGGTTATGCACATCTGAAAAATGGTGCTGCCAATGCAATGGCTTCTTACCAGATCATGGAAGCATACGAAGCATACAGAAGATTTAAAGCATCCGAAGAAGGCTACTGGGATATGAACTCCCTGAAACCAAGTACACCGGAGACGCCGCCTATCCCGGAAATACCGAACACACCGGAGACGCCGCCTACCCCGGAAACACCGGGCACACCGGAAACGCCATCCACGGATAAGACACCGGAAACACCGACCACAGAAAAACCGGCTAAGAAACCGGCCAGACCTGTGATCAGAAAGGCAGCAGCAGGAAAGAAAAAAGCAACTCTGATCTGGAAAAAAGTCAAGGGTGCAGCCGGATATCAGGTATATCGTTCCATGCGTAAAAACGGCAAATACGTTTGCGTGAAGAAAAACCTGAAGGCAGCAAAATACACAGACAAAAAGCTGAAAAAGGGCAAAACTTACTATTACAAAGTACGTGCATATAAAAAAGTCAACGGAAAGACCATTACTGGTGCATATTCTGCCATACGTAAAGTTAAGGTAAAATAAAGTTACAGAGAAACACAAAAACAGGAGTATGGATACGCTCTTCGGCAGAAGGAGTGTTCCATACTTCTTCCTGTTTTATAGGAAGGAGTCCATATTTTGAATATAAGAAGACGCACAAAGAATATTATTGCTGCTCTGCTTGCCATGGTTTTATGCCTGACAGGATTTCTGCCGTCATCCGGCATGCAGACAGTCAGAGCAGAAGAAAAAGAGGCAAAGATCTGGTTTAAAGACAGCGAAGATAACGCAGACAGTGGTAAAGCCACGTTTGTATCGGACAAGGGCGGAATCGTTTATGCATCCGTAGAAAAATTTACCGTTGGACAGGGCTATCTGATCGAGCCGACGGAAGTTTCCTTTGAAGCCGGAGAGACTTATGCAGATATCATCGAAAAACTTCTGAAAGCAAACGGCTATACTTACGATGCACAGAACACCGGAATGGGATTCTATCTGGCAGAGATCGACCATGCAGACAGCGGTGTACTGAATATTCCGCAGTGTATTTCAAATATGTCAGAAGATGCACCGACCAATGACAAACACAAGTCGAATCCGTATAAAGATACGCAGGGGCTTGGTGAGTTTTCATACTCCAATTATTCTGGATGGTATTATTTCGTAAACAACGAAAATCCGGGCCTTGGAATGGGTGGGGTAAAAGCCAGAGACGGAGATGTGGTGCGTTATCAGTTCACACTCTACGGACTCGGTGCAGACCTGGGAGATAAGCCAAATGATCAGACAGGCGGTATCAAAGCACTGGAACTGCCGAACAAAGATTCCGTCACCAAAAATCTGGCACTTATGAGACAGATCCTGGCAAAAGATGACAAGGCTGATCCGGAAGGTATATACAAAAACGTTCTGAAAATCGTAACCAATATGGACAGCACAAAAGAACAGTTTGCTCAGGCAGAGCAGAGAGTGTCCGCCTGGCTTGCAGAGTATCCGCAGAAAAAAGCAGAGCGTGACAGGGCAGAAAAGGAAAAAGCAGAGCGTGAGAAAGCCGCAAAGGAGGCAGCACTCCGGAAAAAATATACACCGGCCAAAACGACACTGAGATCCATCAAAAATGCCGGCAAAAACAAAGTCCGACTCACCTGGAAAAAAGTATCCAAGGCTACCGGTTACGAAATCTACCGCAGCACAAAGAAAAAAGGCACTTACAAAAAAATAAAAACCATCAGCAAAAACAAAACCGTATCTTTCGTGACCAAACTGCCAAAAAAGAAAGGAACTTGTTACTTCAAAGTCCGCACGTATCGCAGAGCCGAAGGCAAAGTTTTTTACGGCAAAGATTCCGCTGTGAAAAGCAAAAAAGTAAAATAGAGAAAATATATCAATATCCAGACGTCCATCCGGAGAGCAGATCTCCGGGTGGACGTTTTTTGTGCTTCTGATACCTGTATAAGAAGAATATGTCATGCGATGCATGACGTGCACCTTGCAGCAAGAATGTCAGAGGGATTCTTGGACAGATGTAAATAAAAAAATTGGATATAAACAGTGCATAACAGTTGACAACAGTACTAAACTGTTATATACTGTTTGCGACAAAAGCAAAGAAATGGAGGAATCTATGAAACTGATCATCAACAATTCTTCCATGCAGCCAATCTATGAGCAGATCTGCACACAGATCAAGAATAAAATCTTAAGCGGTGAACTGAAACAGGAGGAGATGCTTCCCTCTGTGAGAACCTTCGCGAAAGAACTGAGGGTCAGTGCGTTGACGGTAAAAAAAGCCTACGATGCTCTGGAACAGGAGGGCTTCATCGTTACAGTGCATGGAAAAGGAAGCTTTGTATCCGGAGTCAATCAAGAGCTTCGCATGGAAGAAAAAAGAAAAGAAGTAGAAACGGATCTGGAACAGGCGATCCGCAAAGCAAGGAGCTGCGGCATGACAGAAGCAGAGATACGGGAGCTGTTTGAGCTGATCCTGGAAGATTAGGAGGAGAAGAGGATGGAAGAGATTTTGCTGGATTTAAAAAATGTCAGAAAACAATATGCAAATTTTTCACTGGAATGTTCGATGCAGGTAAAGCGTGGAAGTATCACCGGGCTGATCGGTGCAAACGGAGCCGGAAAGACGACCATTTTCAAAGCATCACTGGGACTGATTCATACAGACGGCGGTGAGATCCGGATGATGGGAAAGACACCGCAGCAGCTGACAAACGAAGAATGGGAAAAGATCGGAGTGGTACTTTCCGATGCGACCTTTCCGAATATTCTGACAGCGGAAGATGCAGGTGCGATCCTGAAAAAGATGTATCATCGGTTTGATAAAGCAGATTTCGAAGAGAAATGCAGAACATTCGATATCCCGATGAATAAAAAGATGAAAGAAATGTCAACCGGAATGAAGGCAAAACTGAAAATTCTGATGGCAATGTCTCATCAGGCAGAAATCCTGATACTAGATGAGCCGACCTCCGGTCTGGATGTGATGGCAAGAGAGGGGATTCTGGATGCTCTGCGTGCCTATATGGAGCAGGAAGAGAGGGCAATTCTGATCAGTTCACATATTTCCGGGGATCTGGAAAATCTCTGCGATGATCTTTATCTGATCGATCAGGGAAAAATCCGTCTGCACGAAGATACCGATGTTCTGCTGGATCAATACGGTATTTTAAAAGTGACCGAATCCGAATTTGCGGCACTGGATAAACAATATATTCTGGCATACTGCAAAGAAGATTTTGGATATTGCTGTCTCACCGATCAGAAACAATATTACATGGAAAATATGCCGCAGATCGTGATTGAAAAGGGAACGATCGATGAAGTGATGAAAACCATGTTAAAAGGCAGCAGCCGGAAAGGAGTATCGTTATGAGAGGATTGTTCGAAAAAGATATCAGAATAATAAAAAATCAGAAAAAAATGATGCTGATCTTTGCTGGAATGGGAGTTTTACTGCTTCTGTCAGGGGTGGAAATTTCCTTTATCCTGCCTTATATGGCATCCGTGATGACGAGCGTTGCGATCAGCACGATCAGTTATGACAGCATGGACAATGGAAACAGCTTTCTCTTTACCCTTCCGGTCAGAAGAAAAGACTATGCAACAGAAAAATATTTCTTTGTATGCGGATTCGGAGCAGTTTCCGCACTGATCGTAGCTATCGCCTGTGGGATTCTTCTGCTGGTTAGAAAAAGCGAAATGACAGCAGGTGCCTTTGGCGTAGAGACAATGACATGTCTGCTGATTGTGCTTCTCCTTGCAGATCTGCTGGTTCCATTACAGATCAAATTCGGGGCAGAAAAATCAAAGATCGTGATTCTGGCAACGGTTGGTATTCTGGTTCTGGGCTTTGAAATTATGAAAAATCTGGATCAGTACATGCAGGGAATCAGTAGCTGGGGCAGAAATTTATGGCAGATCATCAGCAGTTATAAAATTTTGTTTGGCATTGCCGGAATCCTTTTGGTCGCATTGCTTACCTTCATATCCTGGACGATCTCCTGCCGTGTGCTGGAAAAGCAGGAAATGTAAAAAATATCAGGTCCAAAGGTCAAGAAAAAGAGAAATAGTACTTGACCGGAGGACCTGTTTTTGCTAAAGTTATATTACGATATAGTAATAGGAGCTGCCTGAATCCCACCGGCTCCTGAACTATAAGAATATAATATAACAGGAGGTAAAAACAATGGGTTGGTATGGATTATCCGATTCTGAACATGAAATCATGAAGTACATCTGGAAACATGAAGAGGTAACATTAAGAGAGGTGGTAGCCTGGCTGGAGAACAGAGGCTATACGTGGAAGCAGCAGACTGTCTATACGCTTCTGAACCGCCTGATAGATAAAGGTGCGATCACAGCGATCAAGAAAGGAAATTATCGCTTATATTATCCGGCGATCACAGAAGATGAGCTGATCGGACAGTGGACGGAAAATCTGGTAGAGAATGAATACCAGGGATCCCTGAAGAACTTTCTGCTGGCATTCACCAGAAGAAAATCACTGACCAGAACAGAGGCAGATGAGCTCCGCAAAATTTTAGACGAAAAAGAAGAATAAAGCGAAAATAAGGGAGCAAAGGAGAAGAAATATGTGGGATTTGCCGATATATATGGGACTGGTCGGAAGCGTAGCATATGTTGCGTATAAATTGCTATACCGGATGACAGGAAAAGAAAAACTGAGTGCATCCGGCCGCTGGATTCTGCTGCGACTTGTGATGGCATTTTATCTGCTTCCGTTTCCGCTGCTGTCAGAGCCGTTAAAGAGAATGATAAGAGACTTATCTGACAAAGATATTCTCTTTCGGAAAGTAAATACAGGAGTGCGATGGGAAGATGTTTCAAAAACATTTTATATAGGAAATGACGGGTATATGACATTTGGAAAAATGGCAACCTGGAAACGAAATATTTTGATAACAGGAATTGTTGTTTTTCTGATCTATATGCTGCATTTTCTGAAAACTTATCGGGAATGTCGCAGACTGGCACACCGGATTCCGGGGCAGAAGCCAAAGAATAATCTGGATGATGCCAGCAGCCGGATTGCCAGGAAGTATCATGTAACCATAAAATATGTCCCGGAAAAATGCGGTTCTTTTACGCAGGGGATCAGGCGTCCGACCGTTGTGATCGCACAGTCCGAAGATGAAAAAGCAACACAGTATCAGACCAGACATGAAATGACACACATCAGGTATCACCATACCTTCTGGTCACATCTTGCCTTTCTGGTAAATGCAGTCCATTTCTGGAACCCACTGGCTTACCTTTTTTATCAGGAAGTGCGTCAGTGCATTGAATTGCATTGCGATGAGCAAGTATGTCAGTCACTGACAAGAGAAGAATGTATCGAATATGGAAAACGGATACTGGATGCAGCAGTGCAGGATTCCAATACCGGTGTGCTGAATTTCAGAGGAAAGATCCGTTATCATAATATGGAGGAGAGAATCAAAATGATCAAAAGAAAACCGAAAACGAAAAAAGGAATCTTGCTGGCAGCGTTGCTGCTGATGTCCGCAGCTACCGCAATCCCGGTACTGGCATATGAAAGCCCGAAGGTTGTATACGATGAAGAACTTGAAGCTGGAGAAGTATTGACTGATGTAGTCTTTGTTCCAGACGGAACAGAGCTTGTGAACAAACCGGATTGGTATGTAGACGGGATTCCAACGGGAGAGATTCCGTTTATCACAACGAATGCTTATTTTATGGATGAAGCTGGAAATATCACCTATCTTTCAGAAGAAGATGTAAGTGTGCAGGCGATATGTAGCCATTCTTTTGAAAGTGGAATAGTCAGGACACATAAAAAAAATGCAGCGGGCGGCTGTACGATAATAGAATATAGTTGCCAGCAATGTACAAAATGTGGTTACATAAAAAATAAGGTAGAACAAAGCAGAACTACGAATAAAACGTGTCCACATAAATAATAGTGCCAGATCCCCTTTGAACAGAAATAGAGGATAGTGATAAAATCCCATTGGACAAAAAAGATAAAAACAGAAATGTCTGATGGGATTTTTTGTAAATATTATCAGAAATGAGTAGGAACGTTGCTCCTTATCGAAAGAAATATTTTGTTATTTTGCATATTACCATTGACAAAAAATAAAATAAATAGTATACTACAAATAAGTAATAAAAAAGAAAGGAGTTGGTGGATAAGAGAAAATAAAGAGAGATAAGATAATGGGGGAAGCAAAGACAGGAGCATGAAGACAGATTTTATACTTCGACAAAAAATAAAAGTGGATTTATACCGTGAAGTATGAAATAAATGTAGTGTATTACGAAAGGAGAAAGCTATATGAATAAATGGAAGAAGGTAGTAGGAAATGTTATGGTAGCAAGTATGATATTGACGAATACTTCAGCAATATCAGTCGCAGCAAAAGAAACAGAAGCGGAAAAACAGTATGTTATTCTTGCAGAAAATGATGCATATGAAATAATGGGATCAGAACTGCCGGAAGATGCAGAAAAAGAGACACTGGAAAGTGACACAAGTCTGGTTGTTGCTACATTAACAGAAAAAGAAGCAAGACAGATTGAGAAAAAAGAGAATGTGATTATTGAAGAAGATGTTCTGCTGAAAGCAAGTGAAGAAGATGATAAAGAATATTCTGCAGAAGAGAAAAGAAAACGCAGACAGGAAATCAAAGAAAAGAAGAAAAAGAGCTTAGAGGAAGCAGAAGAAACAGAAGATTCTGAGAAAGAGAAAACGGAATGGAATCTTCAGGCGATCAGTGCAGAAAATCTGGATGTAAGTAAAGATGCGAACGGAAAAATCAAAGTGGCAGTATTAGACTCCGGTATTGACTATGTAACAGGAATCGACATTGCCGGAAGCGTAAATTTGGTAGAAGAGGACGAGGATATTCTTCCAATCTTCCAGGATATGACAGGACATGGAACAGGAATTGCAAGTATTATTGCTGCAAATGGAGAAAACGACATTAAGGGTATTAATCCTGATGTGGAATTATATTCCGTTAAAATTTTGGATAAAGAGAATTCAGCTACACTCAGCCGGGTGATCAGAGGAATTTACTGGTGTATAGAAAATAATATCAATATTATAAATATGAGTTTCGGAACAAATGTGTATTCCGCAGCTTTAGAACAGGCTGTCAAAGATGCCTATGATGCAGGAATCTTAATGATCGGTGCAGCCGGAAATGAAGGAGAAAGCGTTGAATATCCAGCAGCCTTTGAGGAAGTAATGGCAGTTGCAGCGACAGATGAAGAAGCCAATATCAGCGATTTCAGCAACAGAGGAGATGAGCTTGAAATTGCAGCACCGGGAGAGAAAGTAAAAGTGTCAGGTTTCTTTGACGGAACTTCTGTAACACACGGAACAAGTATTGCCGTACCTCATGTTGTCGGAGTGGCTTCTTTGGTATGGGAAAAAGATTTAAATAAAAGCAATGAATTTGTACGACAGCTTATCGAACAGAGTGCAAAACAGATCGATAATATTAATGAATGTGGTTTACTGGATGCTGAAAATACATTGAAAAATTATGAAGAATTTGAGAAGATTTTTGACGAAGAGCAGGGAAAAGCTTCCAGACGACTGGAAGAAAATCAGCAGGAACCGGAGCGTTTTGAAGAGATCAGTGAAGATCAGGCATACGTAGAAGGCAGATGGGCAGGAACAGATCATAAAGCAACCGTTGATAAAGGGGCTGCTGGTTTTACTACAGAAGCAATCGATAATATTAAAAAAGGAATCGTTTATCCGGATCGAGAGGCATCTGGATGGCAGAGTGGAAAGAAGAATTCACGGTGGCATGGAAAATGGGAAGAATATACAGAGCATTATGAAATCAATTATGTAGCAGCATGTGAAATGGTAACGGATATAGCTACAGAAAATGGAGTTATTGCTTCAGGTGTTACGTACGAAGATTATTTTGGATTATCAGAAGACGTGTTTAAACAGTTAAAAAGAGATATCAATGGATTAAAGAGCAAATACAGTACGCTACTCACAACAGATACACCGGAAAACAGAAAATATTTTCTTTATGGATGTGGTCTTCATATTATAACAGATGCCTTTGCACATTCGACTACGAAAAAAGACGGAACTATTATTGGACATAGCTATAATAATGGAACACGTCCAGATGATACTAGCTATCATCACAGACGCTATCAGACAGCGGTAAAAGTAGTAGAATCTGCATTAAAAGACTTACAGGAGAACAATTTATTTTGTGATGGCTCAGATGTAATTACAGCCTTAAAACAGATATATACAGACGAAGCAACCTATAAAATGATAAAGATCAAAAAGTATGTGAACGATAATGGATATTCGAATGCGATCTTAAGCAAAGTGAATATTGATACGCCTAAAATACCAAAAAGCTGAAATGTATTTTGTACAAACAAAACAACAAAGAAACGTAAACAAAATGTAAAACTATCAGAAATACGCAAAAATGCAGCAAAAAAGCATTGACAATTCTTTAAAAGAAAGATATATTACAGTTACGAAGTACGAAAAACAAATATCAAGGAGGAAAAAGGATGGGAATGAAAAAATTGAAAAAAGCGGCGATGATAGCGGCAGCCAGTATGTTTGTAATGATGGTGCCGATGATCCAGACACATGCAGCACCGACGGATGTGATCGAAAACAATGAGAGCGGTATTCCGGATAAGGTGCTTTATCAGAATATCTTGAAGGTACTTGGCAAGCAAAGTACCGATACTTTTACAGAGCAGGAAGCATCCAGCGTGGAAGAACTGGAAATTGTCGATTATAAAAAAATACCTATGGAAAGCCTGAAAGGAATCGGTTATCTGACAAATCTGGAAACTCTGAAAATCCAGGATCAGTGGCAGCTTTCCAGTCTGGAAGGTCTGGATGGAAGACTGAAAAAACTTGATGCACTGAATGTATCGTATAGCGGTATCACAAGCATAAAAGAAGTAGCAAACCTGCCATCGCTGGTCTATCTTACTTTTGATGGAGATAAGATCCGCAGTCTGGATGGAATCCAGGGATTAAAGAATCTTCGCTATCTGATGGTTTATGATAACTGTCTGACCAGCCTGAAGGGGATTGAAAGTGTAGTAAATCTGGAGGAATTTTATGCATACGGTAATCAGCTGACCAGCCTGAAAGGAATTGAAAATCTCACTAAGCTTAAAAAACTGGAAGTCGGAAAAAATCGACTCAAGAACCTGAAAGGGATCGAAAAACTGACAAATTTGGAAGAGCTTGGTGTTTCAGAAAACAGACTGACAGATATAAAAGAAATCAAAAATCTGAAAAAGTTGGAACGGATATATGCATTTTGCAATAAAATCAAGACTTTACCGAACCTGAAACAGTTCAGCAAACTGAAGTATATATTTTGCGATTTTTCAGATAATCTTCTTTCCGAAAAAGAACTGGCAGCCAAACTTCCGAAAAGATTTCTGACAGGCGGTAAAAACAAAAAGGCATGGCTGTCAGATCAGAAAGAGTTCCAGAAATTAAAACGCACGATCAAGCTGGTAAATCCGAAAAAGAAAACCGAGATTTCTGTAAAAACAAAAGAGATATCCGGCTATGCATTCCCGGAAGCATACGTTGAACTGAAAAATCTGAAAACAGGAAAGACAACCAAATGCGTGAAGGCAGATAAGAACGGATACTTCAAATTGAAAAAGCTGAACCTGAAAAAATGGGGCGGAGCAAAAGTTCAGGTAAACCTTTACAAATACAGTAAAGAGCAGAAGAGAAACGTTCAGGTAGTCTGCAATACCGTTCTGAAGGTGAAAAAGAAATAAAAAATGTAATATTATAAAAAGAAGGGAAGTGTAGCAAATGAGAAACAATGTAAGAAAAAAGATGAGACTGATATGTCTGCTGTTTGCTATGGTCTTGCTGGCAGGGGTTCCGGCAGCAGCAAAGGACAGAAAAAATCAAAAAGCGGCGGCAGAAAATGTTGTAAAAAAAGAAATGGTATGCAAAACGAACGGAACCATTTACCAGTGGAAAAATGATTCCTGGCGAATCAAAAAGAAAACGATTCGTACCAAAAAAGAATTTAAAAAGTTCCAGACGGTGCTGAAGAAAAAGCAGGAAAAAGGCCTCAGAAAAATGTTAAAAAAACAGTATGCCGGAACGAATTTCAGGAAAAAGAGCATCGTGCTTGTTCCGCAGCTGCTTTCACCATATATGAATTATAAGTATAAGGCCATGGTAACAAAGTTCGATGCAAAAGGAAAACTGGTCGGTGAAATCCAGATCGAGAGAAGCGGAAACATGGATAAACCAGGCGTGTCCTATCCGGCAATCGTGAAAACATATGTGGTGGTTGTACGAGTTCCGAAAGCACAGGAAGCAATGATTGATTATTATCAGATTGCGTTTCAGGATTAAAGCAGAATCACTGCACATTCTACACTTCGTTCCGGTCGGCACAAAACCATTGTCCACTGGACAATGTGTGCCCTCGCGGAGCGTTTA